>Ga0213838_1000456_pt1 | contig 30834 bp, 25 predicted proteins | sample SWPATP13_FD_160577 | JGI IMG/M metagenome (GOLD analysis project Ga0213838, IMG submission 160577) | Coastal seawater microbial communities from Marineland, Florida, United States - SWPA TP1 #3 | ecosystem: Environmental > Aquatic > Marine > Coastal | place: USA: Florida | collected 2016-08-06 | reverse complement strand
GCTCTAACGTAGTCTTACCTAGCTTATGTTCAATAGTAACTGGAGCCGCCAGTGCGGCTGAAGAAATGAAGCAAATCAATGCTGCTGAAAATTGGCGGTTCATGGCAATCCTTAAATAAATTTATGGTAATGATTTCGATAGTCATTATCATTTAGATTGCGAAATATAACGGCAATTTTTTCTAATAGCAATATGATGCTTAGGGGTTTACCTTAGGTAGGTCTCTTAAAATCATAGAAATATAGGTAGTAATTCGCTCCTGGCGTTGATCCCTGGCTAAACCTTGCTCTATTCCGCTTTGAGCCAGTGTCTGCCAAAGTGGTTGAGTCATATTTGGACGATACATCACCATATACAGAGAGCCCTTTTCTACTTTATTGCCATCTTTGTCGTAAAATGGAATCCCAGTTGAAAGCTTGGTGTAGTCGAAGATAGTTGAATCTTTCAGAACCGATTCTTCCGCTAGCCCAAACCCAATGATGACGTCCCCCTCTCTTTGACCATTCTGTAAACGATACCCTCGCAAGTTCATTTCGGATTCAATGGCCATTTTCACCATCTTTGTTACTTCAGCACTGTCCAGATCAGAGGACAAATAAGCCCGTTCAGAATTAGGATGCCAAGAATAGGTACGTACACTCTGATTCATGAACGAAAAATCACCACTGGTGACCATTCCGTAATCATGACTTTCTACTGGAACTGCGGTTGTGCAGGCCATTAATAACCCGGCCAAAGCTGCGGAAGTACACCGTTTTATCGTTCGTCGAATTACTCTTGAGCCCATATGCAACCATCCTTTGTTCAATCAATCCGTTAATGTAATTACTCTCAACATAAACAGTAATTTATCCATAGGAAATACTATTAAACGTTTGCGTAATCGCTAACCTTCACTTATGCCAATTTTGGGGGTTTCATCACAAATTCACGCTTGTTATAGTTCACCACAGTTAATATAACCAGACCATTCGAGGCACGGAGCTTCCTCAGTATTCTCAAGATGAGAAGAATTGGTACCGACAGACAATCGGCAAATTAAGAGGATCAAATAATGGAATTCAATATGGTTGAAATCTTAGGCTACGCAGCATCTATCATGGTTGCTATCTCACTAACAATGAAAGACATTGTTCGTTTGCGCGTACTTAACTTTATCGGTTGTGGTTTGTTCACCGCATACGGTGTCATGATTGATGCTTGGCCGGTTGTAGCGACAAATGGCTTCATCGCTTGTGTGAACATCTACTTCCTTGCGAAAATGCAACAAGAGAAGAAAGCTAACTCTTTAAAAGAAGCAAAGGCGTAACGCCAACCGTAAAAACGGTTTACCCCATATAAAAAAAGCCCAAACATTCGTTTGGGCTTTTTACGTTTTGAGCATTTCTTGGGTAAAGAGAGCAACACCTACTCATTGCTCTCTAATGTTATCTATACAGCGTTGCTGTATTTTTTCGCTTAATCGTCGTCGTGCATTTCAGCCCAAGTTTGAGCACAGCGTACAGCTCGCTTCCAACCTTTGTAACGGCGATTACGCTTTTCTTCATCATGATGAGGTTCGAAGCTGCGATCGAGTTCCGCCTTATCTGATAGCTCTTCAACGCTGTCCCAGAAACCTACCGCAAGGCCTGCAAGATACGCGGCACCAAGTGCAGTAACTTCGGTCACTTTTGGACGACGAACTTGCGTATCTAATACATCAGCTTGGAACTGCATTAGGAAGTTATTCGCAACAGCACCGCCATCAACGCGAAGTGCAGATAGCTTAATGCCAGAATCCGCTTGCATCGCATCTAGTACGTCACGCGTTTGATACGCGATACCTTCCAATGTCGCACGAATGATATGGTTAGAGTTAACGCCACGAGTCAAACCAACAATGGTACCGCGAGCGTAAGCATCCCAATATGGTGCACCAAGGCCTGTAAACGCAGGAACAACGTAAACACCGTTTGATGAATCCACTTTAGTCGCGAAGTACTCTGAATCTTTCGCATCTGCTAGTAGCTTCATTTCGTCACGTAGCCATTGGATAGATGCCCCACCCATGAATACTGCACCTTCTAGCGCGTATGCAGGTTCACCATTCGGGCCACAGGCAAGCGTTGTAAGCAAGCCATTTTTAGACGTTACTTTCTCTTGGCCAGTGTTCATCAATAGGAAACAACCTGTGCCGTATGTGTTTTTCGCCTGACCGGCTTCTACACACATCTGACCGTAAAGCGCCGCCTGTTGGTCACCAGCAATACCAGCGATTGGAATACGAGTCCCGCCTTTACCACCAATGTTCGTTTGGCCATACACTTCTGATGAACGCTTAACTTCTGGCAACATAGACGCTGGAATGCCAAGCTCTTTTAGCATTTTCTCGTCCCAGCACATATCGTTGATGTTAAACATCATCGTACGTGAAGCGTTCGTGTAATCGGTTACGTGAACACGGCCTTGAGTCATTTTCCAAACTAGCCATGTATCAATCGTACCAAACAATAGTTTGCCCGCTTCAGCGTCTTCACGCGCGCCTTCAACGTTGTCTAAAATCCACTTAACTTTAGTACCTGAGAAGTAAGGGTCTAGTACTAAGCCTGTGTTTTCGCGAATGTAATCTTCCAGCCCACGCTCTTTTAGTTCTTCACAAATGGATGCAGTGCGACGACATTGCCAAACGATCGCGTTATAAACTGGCTTACCGGTTTCTTTATTCCATACCACGGTTGTTTCACGTTGGTTAGTAATACCAATACCGGCAATTTCATCACTGCGAATGCCTGATTTAGCAAGCACTTCAACCAAGGTAGACGATTGAGTCGCGTAGATTTCTAGTGGATCATGTTCAACCCAACCCGCTTCTGGGTAGATCTGAGTAAATTCACGTTGTGACACACTCACGATGTTCGCATCGTGGTCAAGAATTACGGCACGAGAGCTAGTGGTTCCTTGGTCTAAGGCAACGATGTACTTTTGCTCAGTCATAGTGGTGTCCTTTTTGTTTCTGTCATTATAATTTTAGTTGATTAACGGCGCTCTACCTTTCCAGTGAGCGCACTAAATCTGTAGAGTTTGAGTTATGCGTTCGCTTGTTTTACTTCAGCTTCTTCTTCGCATTGGTTTGGAATCGTGCAACCTTGACCTTCAACTGGCAGGTAAGCAGCGATTGCTTTCGGGTATAACCACCCACCAAAGCAAGCACCAGCGATTGGAGCAAGAACAGGTACGATGAAGTAAGGAATATCGCGAGCACCAGTCAATGCGTGTTCCCAACCAGCGAAGTAAGCGAAAAGTTTCGGGCCAAAGTCACGCGCCGGGTTCATTGCAAATCCAGTCAGTGGACCTAGTGAACCACCAATTACAGCAATGAGAATACCGATTAGCAGAGGGTTCATCGCTCCACGTGAAGCACCATTGTTTTCGTCGCCTAATGCTAAGATTGCAAACATTAGTACCGCAGTAATCACGAATTCCACCGCAAAAGCGCCAAAGAAAGAAAGTGAAGCGTGTGGATAGGTCGAGAAAATACCGGCAGTTGCTAATGCGTCTTCGCTGCTTCGTACAAAGTTGTGTGCGATTTCGTAATCTACGAATAAGTTACTGTACAAGCTGTAAACCAACGCAGCCGAGCAAAACGCTCCAGAAAGTTGAGCCACAATGTACGGCAGTACTTTTGACTTATCAAAGCCATGAAATGCTGCAAGCGCAATCGTAACGGCCGGGTTAATGTGTGCACCTGATACACCAGCGGTACAATAAATAGCGATGGTGACACCGAAGCCCCACACAATACTGATTTCCCATTGGCCAAATTGAGCGCCAGCTAGCACTAATGCCGCCACACAGCCCACACCAAAAAATATCAGCAAGCCAGTGCCGATAAATTCGGCAAGACACTCTCCAAAAAGAGTGTGTTGTTTCTTGTTTGTCATCGTAGGGTCCTTTTTCATTATTGTAATATCCAAGATGCTTCAAAAATTGGGGGATTCAGAAGTTCTTCAGACATATATGCATGTTCACTGCACGGGTTACATTCTGCATATATGTTTCTTTTCGAAAACCCACACGAAACAAAAATGAGCGTTCGAACACACTTCTGTAACATTTGTGAAGATAAAATGTTAAATAACGCAGACTAAGCCGATAGAGCAAAAACTCTTTATACCCATTTAGGGTAGGTGCGCTCAAAAACTCATCTGACCAGAACTTGAACACCTTTGTTTACATAGGATACAGCTAACTATTAACAAATTTTGTTAACGCATTGCATTCACTCTACTGCATTAAAACTTTGATATCACTATCGCTAAGAACGGCATCCAACCCAAATATATTCGAGCGGCCACACACTTACATCACAAAGCCCCACAAACAAACCCACGCTCAAACGAGCATTTACAAACAAAATAGATCAAAATGGAGCATTAATGGATAAAATTGTCTTATATGATGAACAAAACGAACATTCTCGTTCCCTATAGCAATGAACCGAAAAATCGATGTATTTCAAACTTCCGCCAATTGCCATGGCTCAATCAGGCTAAATTGCCCGCTTGCACTACAATTTAAGTTATCTAAATGCGCTTACATTTTGTGTTTCAGCAGGTATAGGGTTCATCAATGCAGAGTTCGGGATCCGTTAAGTACAAGCGATCAATTCAATTTCAATTAACGTTCGCCAGTATCGTTATCATTACTCTTCTCGCGATTTACATCGTGATTAATAGCAGTTACAAGCATCAAGAAGCCGGGCTGATCAGCCTGTTTAACAAAGTACAGGTTTCGTCTCAGCACATGTTGTATATCCGTCGGGCGGAAAAAGATTTTATTTCTAGAGTAGATTCAAAGTACATTCACTTAGTCGAAAGCCGAATTGAGGCTCTAGAAGAAAGTACTCGTCAAATCTATCAGCGTATGAGGGATATTGACTTACCCATTCTTTATTCCCCGGACAGAATTCATGATGCCATCCAAGCTTATTCGGATACCTTTAGTGAACTCACTCAATTAATTGTTCAAATCAAAGGTGGGGCGAATCTAGGCTTATTGGGTGAATATCATGAAGCAAAAAAAAATCTGCTTCATTTAGCGACGGAGTCTAACGACTCAGAATTCTTACATACCGTGATTCAATGCCAGAACACGGCCGATCTCTTTTTTCAAACATTCTCGACTACCGACCTAGGCAAGGTTAAGCAACAAATGAGTCGGGTCATTTCTCACGCGAAAAACAAACCATCAGATTCGCTCAGCGATGTGCTGAGCTATAGAGATTCTTTTTTAAAACTGCAGCAATCGTACGAAAAACTCGGGTATACCCATGAGGTTGGTGCACATGGGCAGCTACGTAAAGCCATTCATGTCGTAGAACACGAACTCTCAAAACTCCACAAAGAAGTACCTAAGCTCATACAAAAGCGCATTCGAGGTATTGAAACTAACCTCAACCTCAGTTTATCGGTATTCAGTGGAGCCCTTGTGGGCATACTATTGTATTTATCCATTTCGATTATTCGTTTAGAGAAAAGCTTAAGACACTCTCGTAAGCAGGCCTTGTCTGCTAACAAGGCAAAAAGTACGTTCTTAGCGAACATGTCCCATGAAATTCGCACGCCTCTTAATGGCATCATCGGCATGTCTGATATTATGTATGACACCCATTTAGACCCTCACCAAAGGGAATATCTTGCCACCATAGAAACCTCATCTAAGTCATTATTATTGTTGATTAATGACATTCTCGATTTATCCAAAATTGAAGCTGGCCACATCGAAATCACGCCTCACCAAACCAATGTCAGACAAGTCGTCATTGATACCGTCGCGATTTGTCTACCACGAGCCATTTCTAAGGGCTTAGACGTTGAAATCTCAATCGCTTCTAGCGTCCCTGCCAGCGTTATTTTAGACGAACACAGGTTAAGCCAAATCCTTTTAAACCTGACTGCAAATGCGATTAAGTTTACGGAAAAAGGCAAAGTCACTTTAGACGTGTCTGTTATCAATCGTAATGATGCCAATCTAGATTCAGTACCAATGAATGAGTCCACACAAGCAAATAACAAAAAGGATGATATTCAGATACTGTTTTCAGTCATTGATACTGGTGTCGGCATTGATAAAGACAAACAGCACTACATTTTTTCGCCGTTCACACAAGAAAACGACAACATTACCCGTCAGTTTGGAGGTACAGGCCTTGGCTTAAGTATCAGTAGTAAGCTCGTTTCATTGATGGACAGTACTCTGCATGTTGAGTCGAAGAAAGGTGAAGGCAGTCACTTCTACTTTGCACTAGATACAACGGTGTACTCTCGAACTCATCACATCAGTGAAAGTGTTGCTCAGGCGCAGATATCAGTGATCACTTCTACGCCCACTGTGCGCGATATGCTACTTGAAGAAATGACTGTCTATGGTATCTACCATCGTGAAGTTGTCACGAGCTTGGTGTCTTTAAAGCCTTGCGATCTCTTTATTTATCACCACACCGATAATTCGAAAACCAATCGTGACCTTGTTGAAATTGCTCATACATGGCCTGATACACCGATAATCATTTTGCACGATATGTTCGCGACATTTCCCGCCCCTCCACCAGCGGTTACAGGTGTTGTCAAACTGCCTATTTTGGGTCAGCGCTTCATTGCCACCCTTGATAATGCCATTGGCAGTAGCCCACCGATAAACAGTATTGTGGCGGCTGAGACGAAATCAAATGAGTCCTCAGAAGCTACTGCGACACACAATGCTCAGGTTTTGATCGTCGAAGATAATGCGGTCAACATCCAAGTTGCAGGAATGTTTGTCACAAAGCTTGGGTTCACGTTCGATGTTGCGTTTAATGGCGAAGAAGCCATTGATAAAATCCGAGCAGGAAGAGAGTTCAAGTTGATATTGATGGATTGCATGATGCCAATTATGGATGGCTTTACTGCGACACGAGAAATACGTCAGTACGAAAAACAAAACCAATTAAGGGCGGTTCCCATTGTTGCGCTGACGGCAAGTGTACTCGATCAAGACATCCAACAATGTGAAGATGCAGGCATGGACGAGTACTTATCAAAGCCTATAGATCGTAAGAAGTTTACCAGTATCGTGACTAAGTACTTATCCTAAAAGCGACCACAACTTCTCTCACAAAGAGTTAGCTTACAAACAGCCAAATTCCGACTCCGATCATTAATGTGCCCGCAATTCGATTCATGAGCTTTACATTATCGGCTTGACCAAGCAGGCGCTTAAGGCCTTTGCCGCCAGTCGCGTACAAAGTCATGCAAACAAACTCTGAAACTAGAATAATCGACACCAGAATGAAGAGTTGAGGGGCAAGCGCTACATTACTGTTAATGAATGGCGGCAACAACGAGATCATAAACGCCCAACCTTTAGGGTTTGCGATCGCTGTTACGAAGCCTTGCACGACCAAGTCCCAATCTCCGCCCACTTTGACTTCTTGGCTGTCAGCACTGATCGCAAGTTTACCCTTTGAACACCACATTTGGATCCCGAGGTAACCCAAGTAAGCTGCCCCCACAAATTTAAATGCGGTGAATAACCAAGGGTAGTTCAACATAACCGAGGCGATTCCTAACACAGCTGCCACCGATACGACAGCTACCCCAACCAATTCACCGACCATCATCCAAAGCGTGCGCTTGTAACCAATGCTCATGCCTAGGCTTAGCGCCAAGGTCATACACATACCGGGTGTAATGGAAACAAAGAAAAATGTTGGGATGAAAGCCCAAAGAAGTGCACTATCCATACTCGCCTCTTACTCTAAAACACAAAGAGCCACATAAAGTGGCTCTTCTGATTTAACTAAAGTGCCTATTATTTACGGCGACTTTTAATTCGATTCATCATCGCTAAACGACGTTCGGCAGATGCTTGGTCTGGTTTATCTTCGTTAGGGTTGTTCTTACGACCCTGACGATTTTTATACGCAGACTTAGTGTTTAGTTTCTCGATATAAGCATCGCGCTTTTTAGGCTCGTAGCCCGGTTGCTCAACACGACGAATACGTTGTTGAATGAGCGTCTCAACTTGAACAACGGTTAACTCTTCTTCGCGGTTTACGAACGAAACGGCATGCCCTTGCTTTCCGGCGCGGCCAGTACGACCAATACGGTGTACATAGTCTTCAGCTAGGAACGGCATGTCATAGTTAATCACATGCGGTAGATCTTCGATGTCTAAGCCACGAGCAGCAACATCAGTTGCCACCATTACGCGTGCTTTGCCTTCTTTGAAATCATCAAGCGCACGACGACGAGCACTTTGCGCTTTATCACCGTGACAAAGTACCGCTTTAATACCATCCAGTTTGAGCTCTTTAACGATCTCGTTTGCCGTTTCTTTGTAGTTAACAAAGACTAAAACCTGTTTCCAGTTTTTGCGGCCAATGAGTTCCGACAACAGTTCGGTTTTTCGCTCTTGATCAACTGGGTAAACCACGTGACCAACCGTTGCGGCTGTGCTGTTTTCACGTTCAACACTGATACGCTTAGGCTTACGAAGAATATCAACCGACAGTTGGTTTAACTGCGTTGAAGTCGTTGCAGAAAACATCATGATCTGCGGAGAAGTTTCAACATCTAACATGATTTTACGTACAGCGTTAATAAAGCCCATATCCAGAATACGGTCAGCTTCATCAAACACTAAAAATTCAAGGTTAGAAATCGAAACATTACCAGCCTCTAGATGCTCTTCTAGACGACCAGGGGTCGCGACAAGAATATCAACCCCCATGTCTAACTGACGAACTTGCGAAGACATTTTGTTTCCGCCATAAACAGCAGCAACACTTAAAGAGGTGTATTTGACGTAGTCTTTAATGTTTTGTGCAATTTGAGCAGCCAATTCACGAGTTGGCGCTAGGATCAGTCCGCGAGCGGTACCACGAGAAGCTGCTTTACCACTGTCTAGAAGGTGTTGGATAACCGGCAAAGAAAACGCCGCTGTTTTACCAGTTCCCGTTTGTGCAGTTGCAAAAATATCATGCCCTTTACGAGCCATCGGGATCGCTTTTTGTTGAATTGGCGTGAGTTTCTCATAGCCACATTCTGTAAGAGCTTTTACAAGTTCTGGGGCAAAACCTTGAGAGGAAAATGACATTGTTACGGGTTCCTTAAGCAGACAGCCTACATTTCTAATCTTTAGCCGTGCACTATAAAGGAATTAGAGTGATTTATCTCACATTTATCGTGATATAACGCAAATTTTCTCACATATATCCCATTGGGTCGGCGTGTTTGTAACCAGTCATACTGCTTTGCATCATTTACTTGCGCAAAGTCGTTATAGATTCCGTTTTCGCCCCCACATAATACAAAAAAGCTCACCAATGAATGATGAACCTTAAGCAAACAACCTACGAGTAAAGTATTACAACTCGCCTTCTTCTATAACGACTGTGGTTTTCTTTTTTGAGCAATGGAAAAAATTTAGACTATCCGGTAAACAAACCAATGAATCTGCAGTGCCAGCATGAATCACACCTATGTATTGATGTTTATTTCCTGCATAGTTTCGGCGTTCAGCAGCCACGGGCTCATACAATTCATATTCACCAGTCACCCCAACTTTCTTGTATAGGCCAACACCTGCTTTTGCAAGAATCAAAGGACGATCTATCCCCTCTTCAAGCTTGATAGTTTTATTCGACTGAACGTGAACTTGAGTCGAACAAGCAGAGAGAGTGATTGAAGCCAGAATAGTAAGTAGAATCTTTTTCATAGGGTCGCAACTGTATTTCGAAGAATGGGATAACAATCACTGCATTATACAGAACACCAAACCCTAAATAACCCCAAAAATCAAAATATAGAACAATATTCCAAATAAATATAAATCGCATCAAGTGAAGGTAATTTATATATTCAACACTACACTCTATAAAGATAATCCACTTTGATTATTCAATGCCGCAGAGTTTAAGAAGGATCGCTTCTAATTCTTCCCATGGCATCAACTGAGAGTCAATCACCTCAAGACGAGATTCAAACCCCTCTAACCCCACTTCATTAACCGAAACGACTTGGTTCGCGACATTAAATGCGTAGCAACCTTGCGTTGTATTAACGACGGCTTTAACACGCTCTGCCGTTAAATCTGAAAGCATTGAGAAAAGTTGGTCAAAATCAAATTTATATTCTGCACCAAACAACCAGCCACAACTGAAATAACCCTGACCTTTATTTTCTTTACGGATGAAAGCTTTACCCGGTGGAAGCTCAAACTGAGGTTCTTGAGAAGCGTGCTCATGATGGTGAGCTTCAATTCCAAAAGAAGCACTTCCATGTACGCGTTCAATATCAAGCACCTCTAACGGGATTTCACCGTGATGTATCAATTTGCTGAACACTTTGGAAGGCGATTGATTGGTCACCCAGTCATTGAATACATCGATATCTTCAGAGTGAACTAAATCTACTTTGGTACCGATGACAACATCAGCACTGTCGAGTTGATCATTAAAGTTTTGGTTACTTGTGTACTTCTCGTTGCTTAGGTTTCTTGGGTCGACCAAACCAAGCGTCGCTTTCAAATCAACATAGGGTTGATACTGCTCTGAAGTCAGTGTCGCGATCACTTGCTTAGGATGTCCTAGGCCCGTCGGCTCAATAAGTAACCTATCCGGCTGTTGGCGTAGTAAGGCGTTAATGCCGACTGACATAGGCACTCCCGCAGTACAACACATGCACCCACCAGGCACTTCTTTGATCATTGCGCCTTGATCTGTCATCAGTGCACCATCGATTCCTATTTCACCAAACTCATTAACCAAAACCGCCCAGTTTTCGTTTTCAGGCTTATTTTTAAGCAGGTTCAATATAGAGGTTGTTTTTCCTACCCCTAAAAAGCCAGTGATGATATTCGTTGGGACCTTTGAGATCATGTAACTACTCCTTTTTTCTTTCGAGTATATACGCATTCGAAGCGTTTTAGCCACTTAACTATATGGTTGAAACTAAACAGAAAGGTAAACAGCGACGAAGCCAGAAAAAGAAAGGAATTTCAGAGCGCATAAAAGACAAAAGGCGTACCTCTAAAAAGTACGCCTTACCCTCGTTACTCAATCGTGAGTTCGCGAATCAGGAAGTCTATTGATGCGACCTGAACATATTACGAGGAACTAGAATTGGTTTTTTGAATCCATCCAAATTGTGTGTAAAACCTCATTTCTCCTTGCGGTTCGTTATGTTGCTTTACAATTTAACTATGGTTCATTTTCTTGAAAAAACAAGCCAAGAGCTATAGAAGAGTCGAAACTGTGACCTATATTCCACAGTTTCATCTATCACACTTTAGTTTCTTTCATTTTTGAAAAGATAGGTTTCGCATTTGCCGATGTGGTGACAATTCATCCACGTGTACAATCACTCCGGCAAGCTATGAAGCACGAAATAACCCGCATCACAGTTTTCTTAATCTACCGAGACGCAAACGATTCTTATCTTTACTTCACTAGTGAGTATTTGTAGCATCCGTACCCGACAGCTCGGACAGGTATTAGTTAGAGCTTTAATTCTAAATGGAGAGTTTTTTTGAACTGGAAACGTCTTATCCGAGTCCAAAACGTACCGCCTTCACAGGCTGCATTGGCGCTTGGTGTTATCGGGCTTGGTCACGCTTGGGCTTTGTACATCCCAGGTTTAGGCGATTCAGCTAGACCTTTCATGGCCGCGATTGGTGCACTTCTCCTACTTCCCGTTCTTCTAAAGTACTTAACCAGCTATAAAACCTTCATTAATGATATCCGTCATCCGCTAAGTGGCAGCTTGATGGCTCCAATGAGTATGGCGCTCTTGGTGCTTTCTGACTATTTGGCCGCGATTTCTCCGGCGCTAGCCTACCCTATTTGGTTCGCCGCATTGCTCCTTCATTTTACGATGATGGTGCTTTTCTTTAGCTTCCAAATAATGAACTTCAAAATGTCGAATATTGTACCGAGCTGGTTCTTATATCCGGTTGGCTTGATCAGCAGTTCATTAGCAGGCTCACAATTTGGGCTCAATGTCTTTTCCGAAACACTCGCCACTGTATGTATCGCCATCTATTTCTTTATGTTACCGCTGGTTCTTTATCGCTTAGTATTTGAAGGTAACCTACCGAGAAGAGCTCGCCCAACGCTCGCTATTATGGCTGCGCCCGTCAATTTATCCTTGGCAGCATACCTGGTGAACTTTAAAGAGCCCGATCCTATTCTCACCGGTGCTCTCGCGGGCATCGCCATCACCATGACCTTGATGATTTATCTTTGCTACATCCGTTTAATGCGTTTGAAGTTTCAACCCTCAATTGCTGCGGTTACTTTTCCATCCGTCATCAGCGCAATTGCGATGCATCGCCTCACCTCCTTTTTTGAAAGCGATCATCCGCAGTGGTATTGGCTACATAACTTTGGGTTCTTTGAATTAACCATTGCGACCATTTTGGTTATCTGGGTTTCAGGTGGATACATAAAAATGTACTGGCCTGAGTTTTTTAGCCCAGTAAAAATGGTTCAAAAGATCAAACGTTAGCTGCCAGTCATACTTGTTCCAAAAAACTAAAAGCCCCGAGTACCGCTCTAGCACTCGGGGCTTTTTACTAAAATTGAAACACTTAAAGGTTGAAACTATGACGCGATTTCTTGTTTTGGCCGAAGGATAATCATGGCACCTTTGTGTTCGCTATCATTATTCAAGATCGGGCTCACCTGCACATCGACCAAATAGGTTCTATCTGGCTCGCTCAGCTTCCTTACCAACACCTGCCCGCTGTATTCGCTGTATGTTTCGAGTGCTCGGTAAAGCCAATTTGAAACACTTGGCGCGTTCTCGTCAACACTCGCTAAAAGGAGTTCGAAGTCTTGTTCGTATACTTGCCTTGAATCTATCTTCAGCCACTCGGCGGCGGCAGGATTGCAATAATCAACACGACCACGGCTGTCGACAGTAAAAATGAAATCGCTGATTGAATAAAGTAATAGCTGACTGAACTGATGCTGTTGATACAGGTTATTATAAATCTCACTAAACTTTCTGCTCAGAACACCAATTTCGTTGTACTGCTTGTGTTGGAAGGGCTTAAGATCTTCTGCAAACTGAGAGCCATTCACTTGATTCAACCATTCAATCAGTCGAACCATTGGATTGGTAATGGTCGCGCGTAAAATCGCTAACAACGAGAACGTCAGAATAATTAACATGATAATCTCGGGGATCAACCAACGCCAAACTGAACTCCATTGATGTTCCTGCTTATCTACTTCAATCTCAACCAACAACGGTAATGAGACTTCACCCGAGATGAATAGGCTGAATACGCCTTTAGCTTTGTCGTCAGAGAAAGTAATTTCTGAATTTTCCACTCTCCAAGAGCTTCCGAATGGCACCTGCTTGACTGAATCTGGCTGAGTCATATTTACAATATTGAACGATTCGCCTAGTAATTCACTGATCAGTTCCAATGTCCGTTGGTTCATCTCTCTCATTAAAGTGATTCGACCATTTGTCGAGGCTTTACCTGAATTGTCACTTGTCGGATTCGAGACATAGACCAGTATACGCCCTTGTAAAAATATCGCGCCACGTTCAACCTTATCTGGCGATTCAGAGATATCAAAGGCCAGATCATTCCACAATGCTTGCTCGGTTGAATAATCATATGAGCTCAACCTATGCAGCACGTTTTCTTCTAAGTCCTGTATTACCACCGCGTCAATATTGGCTGAATCAAGCGAGTCTAGATCCATAGACCCTTGAATAAAATCAAGATTAGGAGATTCAATGAATCGATAAGTTTCATCCCACTCACCATAGTCTTTAGCCAGAACTGCTACTTCGTCAATTTGGGATTTCAGTAAATTGAGGCCAATGGTAAGGTACTTTTCAACTTGTTTGCTGTCATTGAGTTCACTTTCTTTCACTCCAACATAAATCGAAATCGCTGTCATCACGCTGAAGGTTAAGAGCATGGCCAATATGAAGATCATGATCAGCCGTTTTTCTATCGAGTGGTACCACTTGATCACATTGTCTTTGGCCAATGGGAAAGTCCTATTAAGTGTCAGTATCTAAGAGCTATACATCATTATAGTAACCATAGATGCAGAATGATATATTGTATAATAAAAAGAACACAAAAAAGGCCTTGCCAAAGCAAAGCCTTATAGAGATTTTAGCGAACCTTATAGTGTCGCGTGTGGCCCAAACACTTCGTAATGAATTTGCTCACGTGGAATACTCAACGCATCGAGCTGTTCAACAACATGTTTCATGAACCCAATAGGCCCACAGATATAGAAATCATTGTCTTTGAAGGATTCATTACTCGCGATAGCATCGATCTGCAGTAGACCGGTTGAGGCGCTTTGTGGCTCACCATTCAATGGATTGTTGTACCAAGTTTTCGCTGTCCAGCCATTTGTTTCCGTAATATCCGCAACTCGCTGAGAAAAAGAATGCTGCTCTTCATTCTCACAAGCATGTAAGTAGTGAACCGCTTCTGATTTCCCTTGCTGGTTTAAAAACTCTAGCATTGACTGCATTGGTGTGACTCCCACCCCTGCGGAAATAAGTGTCACAGGCTTATTGCGTTCTTGATAGAAAAAATCTCCTGCCGGTGCATATAAATCGACAGTATCTCCAACATTCACGCAGTCATGTAGGAAGTTCGAAACTAAGCCTACGTTCTCCGTTTCAAGGCCTTCACGTTTCACTGATATTCTATAGTTATGGCCATTTGGCGCTTGAGACAGTGAATATTGGCGTATTTCTTTATACTGACTACCTTGAGGCGTCACTTCGATGCCGACATATTGCCCTGGAATGTAATCAAGCACAGTCTCACCATCCATCGCTTCGAAAACAAAACTGGTCACCAGTGCAGATTCTGCTGTCTTTTCCACCAGCTTAAATTGACGCGCATCTTGCCATCCACCAATAGCTTGCTTGCGCTGTAAATAGAGTTCAGCTTCGCGGTCAATAAATACTTGAGCCAGAAACAAGTAAGCCGCTGTCCAAGCTTCTTCCACTTCTTGAGTGAACGCTTCTGGTGCCAACTCTCGTAGTGTTTCAATCAGGTGCAAACCCACAATCTGATAGTGCTCTGGTTGAATGTTGAAGCTTGTGTGTTTATGCGCAATTCTTTCTACCGCAGTCGTTAACGCTGCTAGGTTTTCTATATTTTTGGCATAGGCGGCTATCGCTTCAAACAGCGCAACGCTCTGACGTCCCGTTTTTTGATGGGTCATGTTAAAAATATCTTTTAACTCAGGATTATGTGAAAACATACGCTGGTAAAAGTGCACCGTCAGTTCTGGCCCTGCGCTTTCTAAAAGTGGAATAGTTGATTTGATGATGTCGATGTGTTGGTTGTTAAGCATGGTTTTCTCCGATCACTAACGGTCAAATTTGAATGCTATTGTCAATTTGACCTTATTATTTTCATCTATTGATGTTTGGCTTTGATTTTCGCTGACGGTGATTCTTCGATCACTCACTCATAATTAGAAAAAATCTGACTTTGAATTCAATCACCCCAACTAATGAAAATTGGGAAAGTTTACTTTTGATTCAGATACCTACATTGCACCAACCGTGCCAACTCTTAAAACCGCGTCATTACTCAATTCATCATTCATTGATCTAAATCAAATATGTCTTTATGACCTTTATTTAAAGTCATAAAGACACTACTATGTAAGAAAAACAAAAAGGTTTTTGCATGCAAGACATCTCTGCTTCCACATTGATGGAAATGACTATCGGTTTGGCTAGTGGCCTTAACGACCAAGATCGCTTCAACCGACTAATTGATGCGATCAGAAAAACCATCACATGTGATTGCGTCGCATTGTTAAGCCTTCAGGGAGACACCCTTGTTCCGATTGCGATGCAAGGCCTAAGCAGAGATACCTTTGGTCGACGCTTTGTCATCTCTGAGCACCCTAGATTCGCAGAGATATGTGAATCTCGAACTCCGGTTCGATTTGATAGCGATAGCTCTCTTCCTGATCCCTTTGACGGGTTATTGATCGACCACGACGGTGACTTACCTATGCACGCTTGTATGGGGCTTCCCCTCTACTTTGGTGAAAAGCTTCTCGGCGTGCTTACTCTTGATAGCCTAACTCCCGACGTGTTTACCCAGATCCCAGCTCGAAGCTTAGAAGTACTTTCTGCGATTGCGGCGTCGAATATGCAGATGGCACTGACTTTTTCTCAATTGGAGCATCAAGCCAAGCAATCTAAGCGTCTTCTTGAAGAGCTGAATGAAGAGGCATGGGAACGAGATGGCGGAGAGCTCATCGGTAAAAGCCCAAGCATGTTAGCGCTGAAAAGCGACATAGAAGTGGTTGCTCCGTCCGAATTCAACATTTTGATTCATGGTGAAACTGGTGTTGGTAAAGAGCTCGTCGCGCGTACCCTCCACCACCAATCTCAACGCCGAAGAAAACCCTTGGTGTACGTAAACTGCGCCGCCATCCCTGAGAACTTGGTCGAAAGTGAGCTTTTTGGCCATGTCCGCGGTGCATTTACAGGTGCAGATAAAAACCGATTAGGTAAGTTTGCATTAGCCGATGAAGGCACACTCTTTTTGGATGAAATCGGAGAACTTCCATTAGCGGCACAAAGTAAATTACTTCGCGCATTACAGAACAATGAAATTCAGCCCGTTGGTCAAGACAACATTCAAACCATCAATGTGCGTGTACTGGCTGCGACCAACCGAGACTTAAAGCAAGAAGTCGAAGAAGGTCGATTCCGAGCTGATCTTTACCATCGACTCAGCGTCTACCCAATTGCGGTGCCTGCCCTTAAAGAGCGCGGGGACGATGTCAGCCTACTCGCTGGATTCTTCTTAGAGCAAACCCGAAGAAAGCTCGGTATCAGCCAAGTCAAATTCCGTTCGGATGTACTGTCTTTTTTAAACCGCTACGGATGGCCGGGTAATGTTCGCGAACTAGAGCATGTGATTAGCCGTTCCGCATTAAAAGCGCTCGCGAGGAGCACCAATAAAGATTTAGTCACCATATCTAAGGAAGATTGCGGCCCGCTTGACGGCGAAATCATTAACGCCACAAACAACGCTGAATCGACTTCTGCATCGCAGCCGACAATCGACTTATCGCTTGGTTTAAGAGACGCTACCGAAGATTTTCAACGAACCATCATTATTGAAGCGTTAGAACAGGCAAATTACAACTGGGCGCAGGCAGGAAGAATGTTGAAAACGGACCGCGCCAATCTAACACGCTTAGCAAAACGTCTTGGGCTTAATGTGTCAAAAACACATAAAGTAGAAAGACTTTAACTGACAAATAGAATAATAGTTTTGGCTCTGATCAATTCTGTTACATCGATTTTACTGTCTTACGAGCATCTTGTGCGAGTTGTGTATATAATGCCGCGAATTGTAAAACTTAATTTAAATATGTAGAGATACTTATGAAATTTGTTCGCTGGTTTTTAGGCCGCATTATATTGCTACTTAACTTTGTGTTTTCTCCACGTGGCGTTAAGCGTTCACAAGAAGACCAATCTAAAGTTAATCAACTCGCAGAAAGCCATGCGCTTTACCAATTTGAAGCGTGCCCATTTTGCGTAAAAGTTCGTCGTTCAATGAAACGTCAGTCAGTCAACTTCGAACTACGCGATGCAAAGTCTAACCAAACACATCGCGCTGAACTTGAAGCTGGCGGTGGTCGTATCAAAGTACCTTGTCTGCGTATTGAGAAAGACGGAAAAACTGAGTGGATGTACGAGTCTTCAGACATCGTTGCATACTTAGAAAAGAATTTCGCTTAACCAGAAGAAGCGTAACGCTGACCTTAGCGGTTAATACTTAGATCCAAAAATCCCTCGTAATGAGGGATTTTTTATGTCTGCTCTAACACTCGGTCTGGCTTTATCGTGTGACTATCAGAATCACTTCAGCGCGTCGGTTACATGCCCTTCCGGCTACCGAGGCATTATCACACGCTGGAACATATTCACCGTAACCTCTAGTGTATATTGTTCCACTGCCCACACGTTGCTTCTCAAGGTGCGTTTTTATCTGCATGGCGCGCTTTTCAGAAAGGACATCATTCACTGCATAAGATCCTGTGCTATCGGTATGCCCTTCCACAACAATTTCTACATCACTGCGCTTTGATAAATAGTCACCCAGTAAATCTAACCAACGGTTCGACATAGACGTTAAACTTGAGGAGCCAGTATTAAAATTAACGTGCTCAGTAAGCTTTAGCATAACGTGGTCACCGGGGATACGTTCGTACTCGATTCGGTTCTGCTGCAAAAAAACTTCTAGCGCATCATTAACGGGGATACTTTGCCCGTAATTTGTTGCAATGGCTTTCTGAGGCGCAGACGGTTTTTCCACCACTCCCCAATCAGGATTCTGCACTTCAAAATCAGATTTAGGCGCTGTATCGAGCATGTTTTCTGGCCCGATCACCCCACAGCCACCTAACACAAAGCTAAAAATTATTGCAACATACTTCATTGGTTCACCACGTTACGAATTCGCTATCCTTTACGACTATTATTCTTATCGGCATTGTTCTTAAAACTTTAGCCAAAATATTCATTTAGCTCCTGCTTTTTTAATGAAACCTTCGGAGTTTTCTCCGCCGCACTTATCCAAATTTAGTCCTCAAAATTTGCATTTAATTACTTTAATACGGTTTTCCTGCTCTGGTTAAATGGTTAGAATCACACGACTTCTAAAGATAGAGCAAACAACATGTTTAAATCGTTTTCAAAATCACTTACAGCGCTATTCGCAGTTTTCATTATTGCGGGTTGTAGCGAAAGTAATGAACCTCAACTAGGTAAGCAATTCCAGAAAGTTCCTGCAGACTTATCCAGCTTCGATCTGGCACCTGTCACTGAAGTATTTTCATTGAACTGTGGCCACTGCCGCACCATGGAAGATTCGATTCCTGAAATTGAATCACTGACCAATCAGAAAGTGGGCAAAGTTCATGTCACTTTTAACGAAAGTGCTCAAATCAGTGCGATGATTTTCTACACAGCCGTAATGCAACTCAACGATACGCCTGACCACGCATTCATGAGCGATCTCTTTGCCGCAGTTCAAATGGGGGGTGACGTAACACCAGAACAGCGCCAACAAGCGTTAGATTCTGCGTTCAGTTCTCGTAACCTTGTTAGCCCTTATCAGCTAAACAAAGAACAGCAAGTTGCATTATTTGAATACCTTAAAAAAGCTGACGACATTTCGGTCAACGGTCAAATCAACTCAGTTCCAACATTCATCGTGAATGGTAAATACCAAGTGCTAACCGCAGGACACAACGATGTACAAGGTATTGCGAACACTATTAACTACCTACTGACTCAGCCTTAATCGTTTCAGTTTTCTCTTCACTTATTACATAGAGGCTATTCATGAGCAAATTTGTATTTCCAATTATCATCTTCATTCTTGCGGCGTTTTTTATATACCGCACGTGGAACAACCACAAAGCCGCTGACGAAAACTTCGAAAAAGGCCAAGCGTTCCTCATCGAAAACGGCAAGAAAGAAGGCGTGATTACAACTGAAAGCGGCCTTCAATACCTTGTGCTTGAAGAAGGCACAGGTACCGTTAAACCAACCGCGAGCAACCGCGTTAAAGTTCACTACCACGGCACGCTTATCGACGGCACAGTGTTCGATAGCTCTGTAGACCGTGGCGAGCCAATCACCTTTGGTGTGAAACAAGTAATCAAAGGCTGGCAAGAAGGGCTTCAATATATGGTTGAAGGTCAAAAGATTCGTTTGTTTGTGCCAAGCAATTTAGCGTATGGCAAAGGCGGTTCTGGCCCTATCCCACCTGCAAGCACTTTGATTTTCGATGTTGAACTACTAGAAATTCAATAGGCAAAATTTACTGATTTCTCTTTTCTAATGAGAGCCGTTTGAAAATTCGTCATTAACGTTCATAAAAAAGCCCGTCGGTTTTCACCAACGGGCTTTTTATTTGTCTAAAACAGGTTGAGCGTTACTTTAGTTGGCTCAAATCTAAACCATTAAGCTGCTTTTCCGTCGCACCTTTGCTAATACGAACGCCATTGTGTTCATTCCAAACCTGCATAAGTGCCGCCGTTACGTCACTGTCGTGCATATGAGCAATATGGAAATCAAACAACATCAACTCGTCCGATGGCTGAAGGTAAACTTTATGCTGTTGAATCGAGGTGATGATTTGATCCGCTTGCTGCGAATTCGTCACCTTGCTTGAAGTCAATTCACTACGCAGCTTAGCAACATGAGCTTCAAATTCTTGACGTGTCACACCTGAACGAACGAGCGCGCTTAAGGTATTTTTTAATACGTCGAAGCCCGCTTCTACGTCTTGCTCTGAAGCCATCACAACCGTTGTGGTGGTCATCAATTTATGATCAAACAACTCAACTTCTTTAGTATCAAACGCCGTGACCGCGAGTTGTTTGTGCTCAAACGCTTTTTCTAAACGCTCAGACAGCACGCTACGAGCGATATCACGAGTCAGTTTTTCACGACGCGCTTTTTTGCTGTCTTCGATATCGACATCAGACAATACCGCAATAGAGACAACTTCAGCACGATGGTCCATCTGCTGGGCAGCTTCAATTGCGTTTGATGAGAGGCTCTGAGTTTGACCAACTTGAGCCGCCAACTTATCTAAATCAATGAACTCTGACGTTGAGAACTGTTTCAATATTTCTCGCTTTACTTTGCTCACATTAAAGTCGCCAACGATAACTAACGAAGATGAGTCCATCTCTGCCATGTTCGCTTCCGCTTTCATTGAATCTGCAAGCGTAGCAATGATGGTTAGCAATTCTTCTTCTGTTTCTGGTGACCCATTAAATACTGGTAGTTCAGCTGCTCCAGTATCTAAACGAATTTCAAATCCACTCTTTGCTGTAGGCATGAGCACATAACGGAAGCCGTTGTTAAGCTCTGAAGTACTCATCTGGCGAGGTAGCATCAAATCTGATCGCGGGAACCAATTATCATTGGTCATTTTTGCTGAAACAGTAGGTGCTGCAACAAACGAAGCTAGCAACAAAGTACTGATCGTTTTTTTAGCGGCAGTTGTAGAAAATACAGATTTAAAGCGAGATGTAGGGTTGAGCATGCGAAACCTCAATAAGAGCAAATACATTATTAGCCAATGACCTAATGAGTCTTTTTGGCGTTATTTGTTATTGAAGATTGCTAATAGCCGTTCCGTGTTTACTTGCAGCGTCCATTTTTACAAACGAATCAATCATTTGTAATTGCACAAACCTAAGCCTTTAATAATAAAGACCAATTGGCCAAACAAGGGAAATGAGCATCTTATAAATTTTGCAAGATGATATATTAACCAGATGAATATATCAAACAGATAACAGAATGAAGTTTATTTAACCATATCAAAGAAGATTATTTATTAATATAATCATCAACTTAACCACATGATAACTAACAGGGTGTACATTATATGCACGAGAATTCTTAGCGACCTTACATGTCTCTGACTACTATTTGAATAGGTTTGCTCAATAGATGGATAGAATCATGTTGAAAAATATATTGATACTCTTGCTCTCCGTTGGCGTGTGTTTCCCTTCCGTACTAATCGCGGCTTCTGATAAGAGTAAAAATTCTTACATCGTCGTCTTGAAATCTTCACATACGGTTCAGAATAACGCTCATCAAATGGCTCAGCAGAATAACGGAAAAATTAAACATATGTACCGAAGAGTACTTAATGGTTTTTCTATCGAACTGCCAGAGCAAGCCTTAAACGGTTTAATGAAAGACCCTCGTGTAGACTACATTGAGCCAGACATCGAGATGTCAATTGTTTCGGCCCAACCAATGCCAACAGGATTAACAAGAATATACGCTGATGCGGATGCTCTAAAAATTGATGGCTCAGATACGCTTCCGGTTGATGTCGACGTCGCGGTTCTGGATACCGGGATCGATGTCGATCACCCTGATTTAAATGTTGTAGGTGGAGCAAACTGCTTATACTACACAGGCAAAGGGCCACGTAAGCGTGTCTATCAGTGTAATACCTCCCTAGGAGGCGATGACGACCATTATCACGGCACACATGTAGCCGGAACGATCGGTGCAATCGATAACTCGATTGGTGTTGTCGGCGTGGCACCAGGCGCGCGTTTATGGGCCATTAAAGTGCTAGATTCACAAGGCTCCGGGTCAATGGGCGGTATTATCGCGGGTATCGATTGGGTAGTTGACCAAGGTGATATTGAAGTGATTAATATGAGCCTTGGCGGCTCTGGTACAAGTAGCGCCATGAACACATCGGTTGCTAATGCGGTCGCGAGCGGTGTTACCGTTGTTGTCGCAGCAGGGAATAGCAACGCCGACTCTTCTGGTTTCACTCCTGCCAACGCTCCTGGCGCGATTACCGTGTCTGCGCTTGCTGACTTTGATGGTGCTGCCGGTGGGTTAGGCTTTCCCACTTGTCGTAGCGATGTTGATGATACGTTAGCAGACTTCAGTAACTGGGGAGCGATTGTCGATATTGCGGCGCCCGGTGTCTGCATCTATTCAACGTATCCGCTTGAACGCGGCTCTTACAATACCATTAGTGGCACCTCAATGGCCGCTCCGCATGTCGCTGGCGCAGCAGCATTACTAGCGAGTAACGGAACCTCGGATATCGCTGGTACGTTAATGAATCGCGGTAACTTCGTATGGAACGATGATTCCGGTGACGGTGTGAAAGAGCCCCTACTCGACATTAGCCACGCTGATTTCGTACCGCACTTCGTCAATCCGAATCTTGATACTCCGCCAACGGCATCATTTACCGTTAGTTGTGATCAGCTTAACTGTGCATTCGATGGTTCAGGTTCTAGTGATGACAATGGCGTAACAAACTATGCTTGGACATTTGGCGATGCAGGTTCGGCTTCTGGTGTAGCGCCAAACCATACGTATGGCTCAGACAATACCTATACCGTAACGCTAACTGTCACTGATATTGCAGGCCAAGAAGACAGCACGTCCCAAGATGTCACCGTTACATCGACGGTTTCTTCCGAGCAATTATCAGGCAGTTCAACAAATAACGGTTCGCGTTGGACGGCGACCGTAACAAGTAACCTCACCCTCAGCGGCACATGGTCTGCCGACGGTACAAGCAGCTGCGTCGATAACACCTGTACACTTTCTGGTATCCGTAAAAAAGTCTCGAGTGTTACTTTTACCTCTGCAAACAGCGGTAATACGCAAATTACAATTCTGAAACCGTAAACCACAGGTAGGCAGCACCGCCAACATGCTGCCTACCCCACTTTTATTTATGCTTCGGTTCCAATCAATACTAATAGGTATAGCAACTTGTGCTGCGGTATCTGCCTATAGCCAACCCATCAAAGTGAATGCGATTGATTGGTGCCCTCAACTTTGTGCCAACAGCGATAAACCCGGATACGTCATGGACACCGTTCACCGCGTATTCGCAGGCAGCCACTATGAGGTCCAAGCCAAAACCTACCCTTGGACTCGAGCTATTTTAGGGGTCTATAACGGTAAATCACATGCGTTACTCTCCCCCGCAAAAAACGAAGCCCCTCAACTTCTTTACCCAAAGTACGCGATAGGAATCCAAAGAATGTGCTTTTTCACTGCCGCACAGTCTGATTGGGAATATCAAGGGCTTAAGTCTTTAAAAGGTCTTAAGATCGGTATCGCCTACGACACCTCAATTGCTGAGCTAAACGACTATGTTTCAACCAATAAGGAGCAGTTTGAGTTTATTCCTTATAACCATGAATTCATTGAACGAAACCTTAATATGCTGTCGCATCGCCGGTTGGATACTTTCTTATTTACGTATAACTCGACCATTTTCACCTTGAAACAGTTAGGGCTAGATACCGAGTATCGAGAAGCCGGTTGTGTTTCAAGTGAGCCAATTTTCATGGCATTTAGCCCTAACCCAGAACAATCAGAAGAGATAAACGAATTAATACGTTTCTTTGAACAACGCATGCATGAGCTGAGTGAAAGTGGAGAAATCGAATTGATCATGGAATCTTATGGGCTGGAAGACTGGCAACCATTTATTCCTCAAAACAAACACTAGACGACTGGTCTAGTGTTGTTTATAGTGCTCCCATGAATACGAAAACCAACGATACTCGCCAACATATCCTCAGCGTCGGATACCAACTCATTGTAGAGAAAGGGTTTACCAGCGTAGGGTTATCGCAACTTCTTAAAGAAGCAGATGTGCCTAAAGGCTCTTTTTATCACTACTTTAAGTCTAAAGAACAATTTGGTGAGGCTTTGATTAATGATTACTTTGAACAGTATCTACAACGCCTAGACAGTGCGTTTAATCACGCCGAAGACAATCACTATCGCCGTTTGATTGGATATTTTGAACGTTGGTTAAGTGTCGATGATGGTAAGTGTAATGCGCATAAATGCTTGGTTGTGAAGCTCAGTGCTGAAGTCTCTGATTTATCAGAATCAATGCGTATGGCCTTGTTGACGGGTGCTAACCGAGTGACCAAAGCGATCGCCGACTGTATCAGTGCCGGTATTGAAGACGGCTCGATTTCTCAGCAAGATCCAAAGCAATCCGCTGAGATACTTTATTCATTGTGGTTAGGGGCAAGTTTGTTAAGCAAGCTCAATCAAAGCACCGATAACTTGCAAAACGCTTTATCAACTACCTCTTCAATGCTGAACAAATAACAAAACAATAGCCCGCCAACGGATTCACCTTTGGCGGTTTTTTAGAGATGAAAACTAGACGACTGGTCTAATAATTATTAGAGAAATACCAATGACTGAACAAAACCGCCGTATTGTCCTTGCCTCACGCCCTGTCGGCGCTCCTGTGGACTCAAACTTTCGCTTAGAGCAAACCGAGATTCCTGCGATTCAAGATGGCGAAATGCTGTTACGAAGTGTGTACCTGTCTCTCGACCCATATATGCGCGGTCGAATGAATGATGCCGAGTCATACGCTGAACCAGTGAGCATTGATGACGTGATGGTCGGCGCGACCGTGTGTCAGGTCGAAGCATCTAACCACCAAGATTTCCCAGTTGGCGAATGGGTATTGGCTTATACAGGTTGGCAAGATTACGGCGTTTCTAACGGCGAAGGGCTTATCAAACTTGGCCAAGATCCTAGCCATCCTTCTTACGCTCTTGGCATCATGGGCATGCCGGGCTTCACCGCTTATATGGGCCTGTTAGACATCGGCCAACCAAAAGCTGGGGATACTTTAGTGGTCGCAGCGGCAACAGGCGCTGTCGGCGCTACAGTCGGACAAATTGGCAAACTCAAAGGCTGTCGAGTAATTGGTGTTGCAGGCGGAGCAGAAAAGTGTCGCTACGCTAAAGAAGAATTAGGTTTCGATGATTGTATCGACCACAAAGCAGAAGACTTCGCACAACAACTCGCGAACGCCTGTGACAATGGCATTGACGTGTACTTTGAAAACGTTGGCGGAAAAGTATTTGATGCTGTTATGCCACTACTGAATACCGGTGCACGCATTCCAGTTTGTGGGCTTATTTCACAGTACAACGCAACAAGCCTACCGTCAGGCCCTGATCGCCTATCAAGCCTTGTGGCGACTTTGCTGATTAAACGAATCAAAATGCAAGGCTTCATTATTTTTGATGATTACGCTCACCGCTACCCTGAGTTCGCACAGCAAATGACGCAGTGGCTATCGGAAGGAAAAATTAAGTATCGTGAGCACTTAGTTGATGGCCTAGAAAATGCGCCTCAAGCATTTGGAGGCCTACTTGAAGGCAAAAACTTCGGCAAACTGGTAATTCAGACCAATCAAGCAAAATAAGGATATATGATGATCACTTTACACCACCTTAATAAGTCGCGTTCAAAGCGAATTATCTGGCTACTTGAAGAGCTTGAACTGGAGTACCAAATCAAACCTTATCAACGTGACAGTGTTACATTTCTTGCGCCACCAGAGCTGAAGAGCATCCATCCTTTGGGCAAGTCACCCGTATTGGAAGATGACGGGCTCATCATCACCGAATCTGGTGCGATTACTGAATATCTCATCGATAAATACGACGACAAGCTGTTTGCGCCAGCACGTGGCACTCTCGCCTATGTTGAATATTCGCAATGGATGCACTTTGCAGAAAGTTCGGCGATCCTACCGCTACTGCTTAAAATGTTCGTCACCAAAGATGGCTGTGAAACTAACTTCCTTGGTGATTACGCCGATTCTGAAACTGCGAAAGTAATGAGTTACTTCAACGATTCCTTAAAAGACAAAACCTACTTAGTAGAAGAAAGGCTCACTGGCGCGGATTTCATGATGTCGTTTATTGTCGAGATCCTACAAAACAGCGGCTCGATTGGCGCTTTCGAACATATCGAGCGATACGCTAAGCAGCTTTCTTCACACCCCGCTTTCCACAAGGCCAATGAAGTCGAAGCCCACTACGAGGCATAATTAGACGTAGTGCGCCGGGGGCAGAGCTCGGCGCACAATTCTATTTAACCGGTAGAGCACACCACAAAGACGCCGAGTTCACTTCCCTTAAAAATCGCCCTTCACCACCAAATCTATACACCCCATTAAACACCAAATTGCGCTTTTCGATAAATGAACATCTCTACCCTGTGCCAGCCGTCGCGACAAATCGTATTTCTTTCTTATACTTAACCTAAACACTGATTAACACTTCACCCAGAAATACCAAATTACTATACAAGTGGAAAATAAAAGGCCATCATTCCCTTGCTATTTGTAATATCGCCCCAATAGCTTAACTGTAAGCCAAATCGAGAGGGGTTAATCTGAGTACCCTCAATTTAATTTGGTGTTAATCAATATAAGGCAGCGCCATGCAAGCTCAATCAAATCCACAAGCAGTATTAGGTACAGATAAGAAAGGCAAAAACCTAGGTATTTTGTTGGAATTATTGCAATTCGTTCGCCCTTATAAAGGTCGCGTCATCGCAGCACTCATCGCGCTTATTTTTACAGCATCCCTGACTTTGTCTGTTGGCCACGGCGTTAGAATTCTCATCGATCAGGGTTTTTCCCAACAGTCTCTGTCTGATCTTGGAAGTGCCATCCAATTTATATTGGCGGTTACTGTCATGATATCAATTGGCACATTTTTCCGATTCTATTTAGTGTCTTCCGTTGGTGAACGTGTCAGCGCTGATATCCGCCTTTCTGTCTTCAATCATGTCATCACACTCCACCCGAGTTACTTTGAAACAAACGGGAGTGGTGACATCATGTCGCGGATCACTACAGATACGACGCTACTTCAAAGCATTATCGGTTCATCATTTTCTATGGCGATGCGCAGCGCCTTGATGTGTATTGGTGCCATCATCATGCTATTCGCGACCAACATTAAGCTCACCTTAATCGTATTAGCATCCGTGCCTTTTATATTGGTTCCAATCCTGTTTTATGGACGTCGAGTAAGAGCTTTATCTCGTAAAAGCCAAGACTCAATGGCCGATGTGGGTAGCTATGCTGGTGAAGCCATCGAGCACATTAAAACCGTACAAAGTTACAGCCATGAGGCGCAAGAGCGCGCGTCTTTCTCAGAAGAGGTCGAAAAAGCCTATGAGATTGGCCGACAACGTGTAAAACAAAGAGCAATCCTTATTTCTGGCGTGATTGTTATCGTATTTAGCGCCATCGCGGGCATGCTCTGGGTTGGCGGCAGTGATGTAATCAATGGCAAGATGTCGGCAGGCGATCTTGGAGCATTCGTTTTTTACGCAATCATGGTCGCATCTTCTCTAGCCACCATCTCGGAAGTGCTGGGGGAATTACAAAGAGCAGCAGGTGCAACCGAAAGGCTCATTGAAATCCTCCAAGTCGATAGTCATATCGTCGCGCCAGTAGAACACCCTGTCGCAGTAAACGGCTTATCGGCTGAGGTAGCCTTTGATAATGTCACGTTCCATTACCCTTCTCGCCCAGATCAAGCAGCCACAGGCAACTTGGTACTAAAGGCGCAAGAAGGCAAAGTTCTTGCGTTAGTTGGCCCATCTGGTGCGGGGAAAACGACGTTGTTTGAGCTATTGCAACGCTTTTACGATCCGCAATCAGGGAGCGTAACGTTGGGCGGCGTCGATCTTCGACAATTTGATCCAAAAGACTTACGCGATCAAATGGCTTTGGTACCGCAACAGCCCGCATTATTCAGTCATGATGTTTTCCATAACATTCGTTACGGCAACCCAAACGCCACGGATGAACAAGTCATCGAAGCTGCGAAAAAAGCGCACGCCCATGACTTCATCATGAACCTTCCTGAAGGCTACAAGAGTTTTCTTGGTGAGCGCGGGGTAAGGCTATCGGGAGGGCAAAAACAACGTATCGCAATCGCCCGTGCGATTCTTAAAGATCCCAACATTTTACTGCTTGATGAAGCGACAAGTGCATTAGATAGTGAGAGTGAACACCATGTTCAACAAGCGTTAGAAGAACTGATGAAAGGTAGAACCACTATTATTATTGCTCATCGTTTATCAACTATTCAGCATGCAGACCAAATCGCGGTAATGGATCAAGGTCGTTTAATCGAAGTCGGCGATCACCAATCTTTGATGAAAAGCTGCGAGCTCTACCAGAGGCTTGTAGAACTGCAATTTAAACATTTAGCCGCCTAAGCGTTCATTTCTCTACTTCGTGGATGTCACTGCCCTCTTATTTGAGGGCATACCCACATTAGCACTTTCCTTTCACTTCATACTTCCCTACGATTGTGCCCCTCGTATTCTTTATGTAAATATCCATTTATGCCTGCACAAATGTTAAGTGTTATCCCTGTAGGGCTTAGGTTTATGCTGATCTCAGCATTAGCGTTTGCGCTGATGTCGAGTTGTGTGAAACTCGTTAGCGCCCATGGTATCCCTGTCTTTGAAATCGTTGCAGCAAGAGCGATCATTTCTTTGCTGATCAGCTATGTTGATGTCAAAAGAAAGCGAATTTCCATTTGGGGAAACAACAAAAAATTGCTCCTAGCGCGTGGGGTGACAGGTTCACTCGCGCTCATTTGTGTGTATTACGCAGTCGCAACTCTACCACTTGCCGAAGCGACAATTCTCCAATATTTGCATCCGGTTTTTACCGCTGTATTGGCATTACTCTTCTTACGTGAACGCATCCAAGTTTCGACTATGATTTGCGTCACTTTGTGCTTATCCGGTTTGTTCTTGATTGTAAGCCCAGGCACGCACTTCGCCGGTGCTGTCGAGTTACCCACAATCAGTGTGGTGGCTGCACTACTTGGAGCATTTGGTAGTGCCGTTGCGTACGTGATTGTTAAGAAATTGAGCAGTACTGAAGACAGTTCTGTCATCATTTTCTACTTCCCATTAATTGCTTTGCCATTGTCTCTGGTACTGCTGGGAGATGATTTCGTCATGCCGAATTTAGAAGCCTTGGTGTTACTCATTTTCGTCGGAATCTTCACTCAGATTGGTCAGGTTGGCCTCACTAAGGCGATGAAGGTTGAAGTCGCCAGTAAAGCCACCGCTTACTCTTATGTGCAAGTTGTGTTCTCAATCATTTTGGGTTGGTTGATCTTTAGCGAAGTGCCATCCACTTGGACATTGGTTGGCGGAAGCTTAATTATTACAGGCGCATTGATTAATGTCTTTGGTGGTAAAAAGCAGTGACGATGAATGTTCATCGCTGTTGAATACGCGATTTTGTAAGCGAACCACTCAAAATTTAGAATCTATCGATACAAAAAAGCCGACGGAAACGTCGGCTTTTTTATCTTCGCTTAGCGATAAAGGTTACAAACCCTGAATATATTGAGCGTTTGTACGAACCTCTACCAGTTGATCCAGTTGCAGCTCAGAGCCTTCTACCCCTTGTAACAAGGCTTCAAAGTGCTTAATCAGTTCAACCTTATCCTGCTCTTCTTTCGAACCAGCACCGATGTTCGTTAAGTCGATAAAGAACTCATCAAATAAACCAGACAAGTCTTTTACTGCTTGGTAGTTTAGGAATTGCTCGTGGTTATAAATACTTGGGTAACCACCTTTTTGCTTATCTACCGCAAACGACACACCTTTCACATTCGTAATGGTTGTCGCCTTTTCACACTTGAGCATACAGCCAGCTTCAATGCTTGGCTTATTACACCCAACGGTTCTTTGGAAGAAACACTGGCGGCTAGTCATCATCAGGATTGGGTGGTAGATACTGTAGAACAGCTTAAAGTTTTCTGGGCGTTTAATATGACGAATTTGGCCTTTGTTAATTTCATTCGAAATAAACGCGCCCGCGCAGTTAAGCTCTTCTTTTAAGGTCACTAATGCGTGCGAGTTTGTCGTGTTCATAAACGGACCAGCAACCCATTCAATGCCCATTTCAAACGCTTTATACGCAATACCCGTGTTGTTGGTAACAATGCGTTCTGGTTTCACCTCTTGCAAAACACGTACTGCTTCGTCGTAATCTTTACCAATCAATACCGCTGGGAACCAAGGAATTAAACGCGGGTTCTCGTTCAAGATATCAATGTACTTATTACAACGCTTTTTGAAGCTTTCAGGTAACTTGAAGTAAATATCCGCTTCCGTCACATCGCACAAGTGAAGATCTTTTACATCTGCAATCAACATCGACAACGTTGGCGTTTCATTAACCTTCGGCTGCTGCTTAGGTGCTGGCACTTCTACGTGTTTAATCACTTTCACAGACCCATTTAAGATGAAGTCGATTTCATCTTTGATGTCTGAGACTTCTCTTAATGGAAGTGCTAAGCCAGGAGTTAGGTCGTCGAAGTTATGACCTTCTAAACTGTGTACTGCGCTCTTCACTGATTTAAAACG
>Ga0213838_1000455_pt1 | contig 30899 bp, 25 predicted proteins | sample SWPATP13_FD_160577 | JGI IMG/M metagenome (GOLD analysis project Ga0213838, IMG submission 160577) | Coastal seawater microbial communities from Marineland, Florida, United States - SWPA TP1 #3 | ecosystem: Environmental > Aquatic > Marine > Coastal | place: USA: Florida | collected 2016-08-06 | reverse complement strand
GTACTCCTCCATGGTTCCGTGCAGGTCCAGGTGGTCCTGGGTGAGGTTCGTGAACCCGGCGACGTCGAACACGACGGCGTCCACGCGGTGGAAGGACACGGCGTGCGAGGAAACCTCCATGGAGGCGGCATCGAGCCCGCACTCCCGCATGAGGGCCAGCAGGGCGTGGACGTCCGTGGATTCCGGGGTGGTGAGCAGGCTGGGGATCGGCTCGCCGCCGGCAAGGATCTCAATGGTGCCGATCAGCCCGGTGCGTTTACCCAGAGCCCGCAGCAGGGAATTGATGAAGTAGGTGGTGGTGGTCTTGCCGTTCGTGCCTGTCACCCCGAAGAGCGCGGGCGTCCCGGTGCCCTCGGGCCGGCTCCGGTAGATCAGTGCCGACAGCCGGCCGACCACGCTGCGCGGCTCCTTGGCGAGCAGCACGGGGACGGGGATGTCGTTGGCGAGCGCCAGCAGGCGCCCCCCGGCGTCGTCCGTCAGGACGGCGACAGCACCGGCGTCGACGGCCTGGGAGACGAAGTCTGCCCCGTGCCGCGTGGCGCCCGGCAGGGCGACGTAGAGGTCTCCCGGGTGGACCGCCCGGGAGTTCAGGGAGATCCCGGTGACCGGAACGGAACTGGAGGCCCCGGGAACGACGACGCCGATCGACTCACCGATGACTGCCAGCGGCACTGCGGCAACCGCAGTGGGCCGGAAGCCCGGGGTGGAGTCGTGGCCGGACGGCGCGGAAGCGTCGGGGGCGGTGAGCTCTGACAAGTGGGTCTCCGTGGTGCTAGTGGATCGGGCACTGCGCACGGAGGCATGCTCCGGCCCGCAGGCACTGTGGTTGGGCGCCGGATTGCAACATCCGGGTGCCGGGTGGAACAGGGGCTACTTGGCGTACTGCGGCAGCCGGGCGGGTTCGCCGGTGGAGGGCTGGACATTGAACGTGCGCAGCGTCTGGCTCATCACCGAACGGAACACCGGTCCGTTGGTGATTCCGTAGATGCTTCCCTTGGGCCGTTGCAGGACCACCTCCACAATAAACCGCGGATCGTCCATGGGCGCCATTCCGATGATCGAGGCGGTGAAGCCGCAGAAGCCGGACTTGCCGTCGTCGCAGGGCGATTCGGAGGTGCCCGTCTTGGCGCCCACCCGGTACCCGTCGATGGCTGCTTCCTTGATCTCGCCTTCGGTCACGGCGCTTTCCAGGATGTCGCGGACCTGCTTGGCGGTCTCCTTGGAGACGACCTGCTGCGGGGCCTTGGCCGGGACTTTTTCCTCGGTGCCGTCCGGGTCAATGTAGCTGTCGATCAGGCGTGGCTGGAGCATCACGCCGTCGTTGGCGATGCTCTGGTAGGCCCGGACGGTCTGCAGGGTGGATTGGGCGACGCCCTGGCCGAAGAGCACGGTGTACTGCTGGCGGCCATCCCATTGATCGGCCGGGGTCAGGATGCCCTTGGACTCGGCCGGGAGACCGATGTCGGGTGCCTCTCCGATGCCGAACTTCTGCAGCCAGCCGTAGCGCTGTTCCTTGCTCAGCCGCTGGCCAACCATGACCGTGCCGGTATTCATGGAGTAGCCGACGATCCCGGCCAGCGTGCGTTGTTCGGTGCCGTGCTCGAAGGCGTCACTGAAGGTCTGCCCGTCCACGGTGTAGGTCGGCGGAATGGTGAAGGTATCCAGCGGGCTGGACTTGCCCTCATCAATCACGGCTGCGGCCGTGATCATCTTCTCGACCGACCCTGGTTCGTAGGAGGCGGTGACTGCCCGGACGCCGCGGTCCTGGGCGGCAACCTTGCCGGGGTCGTTGGGATCCGGGGCGTCGGTGTCCGCCATGGCGATGATGTTGCCGGTCTTGGCGTCGGAGACCACGATCACGCCCCATTCGGCGCCGAGCTTGTCCTTCTGGCTTTGGATCGCCTGCTGGGAAAAATACTGCAGGTCCGAGTTCAGCGTGAGCTTGATGTCCTTGCCGTTGATGGCCGGCGTCAGCTCGTCCACGCCCACGGGGATACGCAGTCCGTCGGCGCCGATTTCGAATACGCGCTTGCCGGGCGTTCCTTTGAGGATCTCGTCCTGGGTCTGCTCAAGCCCTGCCTGCCCGGTGGTGCCGTCTTTGAGGAAGCCGACAATTCCGCCGGCCACCGAGCCGTTGGGGTAGACCCGCTTGCTGGTGCCTTCGGTGACAATCCCGGGAATCTGCAGCTTGGAGACCTGGTCTTCGACGTCGGGCTTCAAATCCTTGGCCACGATGTAGTACCGCTGGGTTCCGGTCAGGGCATCGCGCAGTGCGTCCCGGTCCATGCCGAGCACACCCGCCAGTTCGGAGATGCCTTGGTCCCGCGTGACCTTGACGAGTTCGTCCTTGCCATTGACGGTTTCGAGCCGGCGGAAGGTTTCGGTCTTGGTGTTGACGGTCTGGTCCACCACGACGTTGTAGCGGATGACGCTGCTGGCCAGGACCGTGCCCGAGGAATCGAGGATACTGCCGCGCTCCGCGGGCAGCTCGATCGGCGTGAGCCGGTTATTGAGGGCAGCCTCTGCCATGCCCCCGACATCCAGCCCCTGGACCATGAACAGTTTGCCGCCGACCACCAGCAGGAGCGTCAGCATGATGCCGAGCCCCCAGCGGAGCCGCCGGGTGGCGTTTGGGGCTTTCGCCTTGCTTGCCTTGCCGGTGTTCTGCGCCACGGTGAGTCCTTGCTGCTTGCCTTGCTGGTGGTTGGTCAGTGAACGTTACTGCCCGGGCACCTTCTGTGCCGGCGCCGGAACCGATCCGCCGTGAAGCTCGACGGCGGGGGCGGCAGCTGCCGGAGCCGGCTTGGTATCCGCCGTCTTGGTATCCGCTGTCTTGGTGTCCGCAGTCTTGGTATCCGCTGCTTTGCGCTGGGCGAGCGGATCGTTTTCCGAGGCAGGCGGCACGACGGTGAGCTGTCCGGCGACGGCCGGTGCGGCGATAACGGCGCCCGGGGCATCGCCCTTGACGGCCGGCTTGGCCTTGCCGGTGACGCTCAGGGTGGAGAGATCGATCTGGCCCTTGGCGAGGGAAGCCACCATGCCCAGTTCCGTGGCCTTGGCGGCGAGGTTCTGCGGGGCGTCGAAGTTCTGCACCTGCTGGGTGAGGTCCTGGTTCTGCTTCGTCAGGGTGGTCTGCTCGCTGCGGAGCTGGACCAGCTGGTATTGCGCGGACGAGACGGAGATGTTCAGGACCAGTACGGCCATGAGGGCAACCGCCAGGAGGCCGAAGCAGAGCACGACGAACGGCGCGCGCCGCTTTCGGGGTGCCGAGCGGACCAACGACAGCGGAGTGCGTGACTTCCGGGCGGGACCGGTGCCGGGGCGGATGCCGGGCAGGGCACGGGCAGTGGCGCCCTGGGCAACGGGGTAGCTGTTGACGGCGGCGTTGCTCATGCTGCTCTCCTGGCTTTGATGCGTTCGACGGCGCGCAGCCGGGCGGAAGCTGCGCGGGGGTTTTCAGCGATTTCAGCGGCGGTGGGCACTTCGGTGCCCTTCGTCAGGGTTTTGAGTTCGGCTTTGTGCTCTTCGAGCTCGACCGGGAAGCCGAGCGGGGCGGAGGACTTCGATCCGGATTGGAAGAAGCCCTTGACGATCTTGTCCTCCAGGGAGTGGTAGGACATGACCACCACGCGGCCACCGACTGCGATGGCCTCGATGGCTGCCGGGATGGCACGCTCCAGGACGTCCAGTTCCTCGTTGACCTCGATCCGGAGCGCCTGGAATGTGCGTTTCGCGGGGTGGCCTCCTGATTTGGCGGCGCCGGCGGGCACCACCGAGCGGATCTGTTCGACGAGTTCCCCGGTAGTGGTGAAGGGCTTCTCGGCGCGGGCCGCCACGATCCTGTTGGCGATGCGGCCGGCAAACTTTTCTTCTCCCCATTTCCGGATGATCCGGACGAGGTCTTCTTCGCTGTAGTTGTTGACGACGTCGGCGGCGGTCTGGCCGCGGCTCGTGTCCATCCGCATGTCCAGCGGCGCGTCGAAGGAGTAGGCGAAGCCGCGCTCCCGTTCGTCCAGTTGGAGGGACGAGACGCCAAGGTCCATGAGCACGCCGTGTACTTCGGTGAAGCCCAGGTCCGCGAGGACCTCCGGGATTTCGTCGTAGACAGCGTGAACAAGGTCGATCCGGTCAGCGAAGGGCGCCAGCCGCTCCCCCGCCAGGGCCAGTGCTTCCTCGTCGCGGTCAATGCCGATCAGGTGAAGGTCTTCAAAACGCTGGAGGAGGGCCTCGGAGTGGCCGCCCATGCCGAGCGTGGCGTCAATGACCACCGGGGTCTCGCCGCGGCTCCGGGCAGCGTCGAAACCGGGGGCCAACAAATTGATGCACCGGTCCTTGAGGACCGGTACATGGCGTTCGGACGTTGGCTTCGCCTGGTCGGGATCCGTCATGCCTTCGTCCTTCCGTTGTCCGTGTTAGTCGCGCTTTGCTGGGTGCGCATTGCTGTTTGTGGCTCTTACGCAACGTTCCTTGGTCCAGATCCCCATCCGCGCCTACCCTGCGCCGGCCTGGCTCCGGGGAAGTGAGCCAGGACAGCAACCGGATGGGCGGCTGGAGATCTCGATCAAGGAACGGTGTGTGGTGTGTGTCAGTGGAGATTCAGAGAATCCCCGGGATGGCGTCGTCGGTTTCCGAGAAGGCGGTTTCCTTTTCGGCCAGGTACTCGCTCCAAGCCTGGGCGTCCCAGATCTCTGCCCGGGATCCTGCGCCAATGACGGCGAGTTCCCGGCTTAGACCTGCGTACTCCCGGAGCGCCGGCGGAATCGTCACGCGCCCCTGCTTGTCAGGTACCTCGTCCGAGGCTCCAGAGAGGAAAACACGGATGTAGTCACGTGCTTGCTTGGAGGAAAGTGGAGCCTCCCGCATCTGCTCGTGAACCCGGCCGAATTCCGCCTCACTGAAGACGTAGATGCAACGCTCCTGGCCCCTTGTGAGAACCAGCCCGCTGGCAAGTTCCTCACGGAACTTCGCTGGGAGGATAATCCGACCTTTTTCGTCCAGACGCGGCGAATGTGTGCCGAGAAACACGGCCCACCGCCTGTCTGTTCTAGGAAGTCAAACGTCCCCTGCGTTGCCACTACCCTCTTACGTCCTCCACATTACTCCACATCGCTCCACAGTCAACGACACGCCCGGGATGTTTGGACAAATTTGCGGATGTTTATCCCCTTTCTTCCCAGCATTTGCAAGGAGACGGGATTGGTGGGGGAAACTGGAGCGTTTTGCGTGGCTTGCGGGATCGCCGTCGCAGATTCAGGCTGTGGACCCGGCGCCGGCGCGAAGGAATTCCACGGCGCGGCCCTTTTATGTCCCGGACAGCGGAAATTTGCCGCTTTAAATGGCGAAAGACCCGCCGAAGCGGGTCTTTCGCCGTCCCCGGGTGAACCGGTGGCGGGAAGTGGAGGGTCTGCGAATTCCACGCGGAGCGCTTTAGGGTTCGCCCCGGTGCCGTTCGTCCCAGCGCTGCTCGAGGTTGCTCATGAACGAACTCCTGGACTTGCCCTGCTTGCGGCCGCCGCCTGCCTTGGCCTTGCCGACTGCCGAACTGCGCATTGTGGCGAAATACACTCCGGCGCCCATCACGACAAAGCCGAGAACCCCGACAAAGATGTTCTGCATCGACACGCCGACCAGCAAGAGCAGCACGCCCGCGAGAGTCGCGAGCACGCCGATGACGAGGTGGCGGGTGGACCAAGAGCGTCCGGGGACCGATCCCATTGAGCTGGCGAACTTTGGGTCGTCCTCATTCAGCTGCTTCTCAAGCTGCTCCAGCAACTTCTGTTCGTGCTCCGAGAGCGGCATCACGACCTCCTCAAGTCTGCCATCGCCTCAACTGGACGTGGCCATTGCCCTAATCCCCTAACGCCCGGGATTCGGAAGTGGTTCCCATCGCCGCCGTTGGCGAAAAAGGTCAATTCAAAAGTCCCGTTCCGGTCTTCAGCCGGCCAGGTCGTCGCCCGTAAGGTCGATCCAGTCGTCCTAAACCTAGGTATTAATAAGGATAGATTGTCGCGGCCCGTTCTGAAAGACAGTCTTAAGGCCCTGTCCCGGCCGGGCGGGCCCTATACGGGCCTTGAATGGCGGCGCCGGCTGAGCCTGCCGGCTCATTCGGTGATGCCCCCGGGATCCAGGAGCCGTGCCGGCAGAACCGATTTGTTGCCGAATTTCCGCGTGACCGCATCGAGGGCTTGTTCAGCGGCCCGCCAGTTGTCGTCCCGGCGGTCCAGACTGAGCTGCAGCGGGGCGTCAGCGGCCTCTTCCAGCTGCTCCGCCCGGATGCCCACAAGCCGCACTGTCATGGGCCGGTCGCCTACGGATTCCAGGAGCTGTACTGCGACGGCATAGAGCAGTTGGGCGCTGTCGATCGGGGTGCTCACGGTGCGGCTGCGGGTAATGGTGGAAAAATCCGCGTAGCGCAGCTTGAGCGCAATGGTCCGGGCATGCATGCCGGCTCCGCGGAGACGCTCGGCCGTGCGGTGTGAAAGCCGCAGCAGTTCCCGATGCAATAGGGCGTCATCGGCGGTATCCGTGGCGAAGGTCTCCTCGGCCCCGATGCTCTTTTCCAGCCGGACGGGCGTCACGGGCCGCGGATCGATGCCCCAGGAGAGCTGGTAGACGTGCTCCCCGGCGGCGCCCAGGAGCTTGCGGAGCGAGGGCAGGGGTGAGGCTGCGACATCCGCGACCGTCCTGATACCTCTGCGGGCGAGCACCTCCACGGTCTTGCCGCCGACTCCCCACAGCGCGCTGACGGGAAGGCTGTGAAGGTAGGGGACGGTTTCCTCGGGCCGGATCAGGAGAAGCCCGTCGGGTTTACACCGGGTGGAAGCGATCTTGGCCACAAACTTGCTCGCGGCTATTCCCACCGACGCCGTGATTCCCAGTTCCCGGAAGACGCGGGCACGGATCAGTTCTCCGATCTCACGCGGCGGACCGAGCCTCCGGATGGCTCCCCCGACGTCCAGGAAGGCCTCGTCCACGCTGAGCGGCTCCACGAGGTCGGTGATGGAGCCAAAGATGGCCATGATCTGGCCGGACACTTCGTAGTAGAGCTTGTGGCGGGGCTCGATGATGACCGCCGAGGGGCACATGCGTGCCGCGACCACCATGGGCATCGCTGATCTGACGCCGAAGGCCCGGGCCTCGTAGGAGGCGGAGAGCACCACGGACCGGTCCGCCGGATACCCCACAATCACGGGCTTTCCCTTTAGCTCGGGCCGGCTGCGCAATTCCACCGAGACAAAGAATGCGTCCATGTCAACGTGCATGATGCTGCTGCGCCGCAGTTCCCGCAGCGATTCCTCGCCCCGCCGCGTGGCGGGTTGGGGAGAGGGCTCGAGATGTGGCTGCCCTGGTGTCCGGGGCTGCATGTTGGCGCGCACAGTTGGCTGTTCCCTCGGCTCTACTTTGGGCTCTACTGTCGGCTGATTGTCTGCGTCCGGCCCCACGTCTTCAATCCTATGCCCGGGGACTGACTAAACTGGAGGCTGATTCCGCGTCAACACCAGGAGGAAAATCCCTGTGAAGGTATTTGGACAGCGCACACGTGCCGCAGCGGCCATCGCGGCGGCGGGCACGTTATTGGCCTTGGCCGCATGCACGCCTGCCAGCACCGGGACCCCGGCGGCGTCGGCATCGACCTCGGCAGCATCGCCGCAGTCCTCCACCACGGCTCCCCCCAGCCCTTCCGCGGAGCCCGGCACCTCGGCCACCGTCGGCGCCCTGGTTCCCGGTTTCCCGCAGGCCCTCCTGCCGCTCATGCCCGGGGCCAAGTTGGTGTCCAGCAGCTTCGACAAGACCACGGTGCCCGCAACCGTGGCACTCGTCGGCAGCATCACCGCCCCCGCCGCCGATGTCTTGGCCTTCTACACCAAGGCCTTGGAGGCACAGGGCTTCAAGGCCGTACCCGGTGAAACCGTGGGCACCGTGCCTTCCAAGGACTTCCTTCGCGGGGACAACGAGACCGTGAACATCTCCGTCATGGAGACTTCAGGGGTGTCGACGTTCACGATCGGCGCGAATGTCGCTGCCGAGTCCGTCAAGTGACTCTCGCCGAACAGCTGCGGCTCGAGCAGGCGGACTTCGTGGCCGCCGTCGCCGGCAAGCTGACGGACTTTTTGACCAGCCGCCAGGCCGTCATGTCCTCCATCTCACAGGACATCGATCCGCTCATGGGCTCGATCTCAAACCTGGTCACGGGCGGAAAGCGCCTCCGGGCCCTCATGTGCTACTGGGGCTGGCGCGGCGCCGGCGGTGAGGCCGGCGCGGCCGAGGTGGTGACGGCGGGCTCGGCCCTGGAGCTGTTCCAGGCCGCGGCCCTGATCCACGATGACATCATTGACCGCTCGGATACCCGCCGGGGCGGCCCCAGCGTCCACCGCCGCTTCAGCGAACTGCACGAGACCCAGGGCTGGGCGCTGGACAGTGAGCGGTTCGGCCACGCGGCCGCCATTCTGACCGGGGACCTCTGCTTGTCCTTCAGCGAGGAATCCTTCACGGAGATCGGACACCGGGCGGCCTCCGGCAGCCCGGCCCGGCTGATCTTCAACCTCATGCGCGCCGAGGTGATGGCCGGGCAGTACCTGGACATCTTGGAAGAAGTTGCCGGACCCCGGCGGGACCGGGCCGGCGCGGTCAGCCGGGCCCAGTCCATCATCAGGTTCAAGTCCGCCAAGTACTCCACGGAGCACCCGCTCGCGCTCGGGGGTGCCCTGGCCGGCGCCGGCGACGAGCTGTTGCGCGGTTATTCCGCCTTCGCGCTGCCGCTGGGCGAGGCGTTCCAGCTGCGGGACGACGTCCTTGGCGTCTTCGGGGACCCTGTCACTACCGGAAAACCTGCCGGCGACGATCTGCGCGAGGGAAAGCGCACGGTCCTGGTGGCGTTCGCCCTGGACCAGTCCTCGCCGGCCGAGTCGGAGTTCATCGACGCCAAGCTCGGCAGCCCCGATCTCAGCGACGCGGACATCGAGGAGATCCGGCGGATCATCGTGGACTGCGGTGCGCTGCAGGCCACGGAAGTTCTTATTGATGAGTTCGGCAAGGCGGCCTTCGCCGCCCTGGACCTCCTGCCACTGGAGGATCTGCCCAAGACGGCGCTGCGCAGGCTGGCGGAGGCCACGGTCAGCCGCGCCGCCTGAACCACCCGTCCGGGGAACCCTGCCGATGCAAGAAAGCCGGGCACGCGGGGCCCGGCAGGATTCCCGACACGAGAAAACGTGAATAGAACGCCGCGGGCCGTGCACAGCGACATGCGCTGTACACGGCCCGCAACGGCACGTCTTTGGGGTGTGCTGCCAGCTGTGGTGAACTGCCGGCGGCTCCTGCCAGCCAGCTACTACCAAGCTGCTAACAAGCTGCTCCTACCACGTTGCTCTTACCAAGCCAGGGACTGTGCCCGGCGGCGGATTTCGGTCTTGCGCCCTTCCCGCAGGGCGTCAATCGGCCGGCCGCGGAGGGACTCGTCCGGGGTGAAGAGCCAGGTGATCAGTTCCTCGTCCGAGTATCCGGCGTCCGAGAGGACAATAATGGTGCCCTTCAGGCTCTCCACGGCGTGGCCGTCCTGGATGAATGCCGCCGGTACGCACCGGATGCGCCGGTCGCCGACTCTCAGGGCCGCCAGCGCACGCTCGTCCAGGAGAGCATGGACCTTGGTAATAGATACGTTCAGAAGCTGTGCGACATCGGGCAGGGGCAGCCATTCGCCCACGAGGCTTTCTACATTACTCACGGATAAAGATTGCCACGCCCGGTGCCCCGCCGCCTAGTCGGCGGACGGAGGAATGACAGCCGCGGCCGCAGCCAATCCGGCCAAGCCGGGAATGCGTTCCGGTTCACCGCGGACTCCGCCCGGGTACTGGCGGGCCGACACCCCAACGAAATCGGCCTTGCAGAATCTCAAAGGGTTCTTGTGCTAATTGCCAATTCATGAGACATTCACATAGATCACATTTGTAACAGCAATAACTTTTGTCACACTGGTAACACCAGTTGTACCGGCCTGACCGCAGCGTTGCCGCTGAGAAGAGGATCTTTCCAATGACAACCTCACGTTCGCCACAGCATCACCCGAGGCCCAGTCTGCCGCTGATCGCGGCGACGACGGCGGCGCTTCCCGCCGTCGTGCTTTCCTCCTTGGCGATCGCCCAGCCTGCCGCGGCCGAATCGCGTGCGCGCGCAGTCCCGGCTACCCTCGCGGCAGCCATGCGGGCCCAGGCGAAGGCGGACGTGGCAACGTCCCTCAAGGCGGCAGTGATCCCCGCAGCGTCCGTTCCGGCAACCCTGCCCAGCGCGCTGCGCCCGGCGAAGTCAGCGGTTCCCGCTGTCTACACGATCGCCCGCGGCGACACCATCAGCGCCGTGGCCGGCCGGTACGGCCTGGACACATTCGCCGTGCTCAAGCTGAACAAGCTGCAGGCGAACACCATCATCTACCCGGGGCAGAAGATCAAGCTCACGGGATCGGCGAGTACACCGGCAGCTGCTCCGGCCACTTCGTCCTCTGTTAATTCCGCCTCCGTTAAGACCGCCTCCGGCGGAGGCGGCGTCTACGTGGTTAAGGCAGGCGACACCCTGGGCGCCATCGCCGCCCGCCACGGCATTGGGCTTTCCGAAGTCTTCAAGTTGAACGGGCTCACCATGAGCTCCATCATCTACCCCGGCCAGAAGGTCAAGGTCGGCGGCGCTTCCAGCACCCCGGCTCCGTCCGCTCCCGCGGCGACCGCAACGGCCCCCGCAACGCCGTCGACGTCGACCAAATCCGGTTCGTACACCATCAAGGCCGGCGACACTCTCTCCGGCATCGCGGCACGCAACGGCGTGCGGCTCTCGGACGTGCTGTCCGCCAACCGGCTGACGATGTCCAGCATCATCTACCCGGGGCAGAAGCTCGTCATCCCCGGGGCGTCGACGATCGCGCCGGCGTCGAGCAAGCCTGTTGCCACCACACCGCTGGTGCCCAGCACGTTTCTCGGGTTCAGCTACCCGGCAGCGGTGGTCAGTTCGGCCAACCAGAACAAGGCCCTTCTCAACGCGTCCCCGGTCCCCAGCCGGGAACAGATGAAGTCAATCGTGGCGGACACGGCACGGCGCATGGGCGTGGACGCCAGCCTTGCCCTGGCCTTTGCGCTCCAGGAGTCCGGCTTCGACCAGCGCGCAGTGTCCCCGGCCAACGCCATCGGCACCATGCAGGTCATCCCGTCCTCCGGCGAGTGGGCCTCGGATCTGGTGGGCCGCAAGCTGAACCTGCTGGACCCGTACGATAACGCCACGGCAGGCATCGCCATCATCCGCCAACTGGTCCGCACGAGCCCTGACCTGGACAGCGCTATTGCCGGCTACTACCAGGGCCAGTACTCGGTCAGCCAGAACGGCATGTTTGAGGACACCAAGGGATACGTCGCCGCCATCAAGGCCAACCGGCAGCTGTTCCGCTAACCGCACACAGGCTCCATTACTGCTCCAACACAGGCTCCAATACGGCGGAGCGTGACGCTACGGGCCCGGATCGCATGTTGATTCGGGCCCGTTTCTGTCCAGCGACTACGATTGTAAGGTGCAGGAATACGTGTCGGACGCTCTCGTCGGGAACCTGGTGGACAATCGCTACCGGGTTCAATCCAGGCTTGCCCGCGGCGGGATGTCCACCGTGTACCTCGCCACAGACCAGCGCCTTGAGCGCGATGTCGCACTGAAAGTTCTGCATCCGCACCTGGCCGACGACCCCCAGTTCCTGGACCGGCTGGGGCGCGAAGCCAAAGCTGCTGCCCGGCTCTCCCACCCCCACGTCGTGGGCGTCCTGGACCAGGGCGAGGACGGCCGGCTCGCGTACCTGGTCATGGAGTACATCAAGGGACACACGCTGAGGGACGTCCTCAATGACAAGGGTGCGCTGTCACCGCGGCTGGCCCTGGCGCTGATCGATCCGGTGGTCGAGGGGCTGGGCGCCGCGCACGCCGCCGGAATGATCCACCGCGACATCAAGCCGGAAAACGTCCTGATCGCCGACGACGGGCGGATCAAGCTCGGCGACTTTGGCCTGGCTCGCGCCATCTCGACGTCCACGAGCACCGGTGCCCTGATCGGGACCGTCGCCTACCTCTCCCCCGAGCTCGTCCTGGGCAAGCAGGCCGATGCCCGCAGCGACATCTACTCGGTGGGGATCATGCTCTACGAAATGATCACCGGCCGTCAGCCGTTCGACGGCGAGGTGCCCATCCAGGTCGCCTACCAGCACGTCAATTCCACCGTGGAGGCCCCCTCGGCGGAGGTACCGGGGCTGGCCTCGGAAATCGACGAACTTGTCCAATGGTGCACGGACAGGGACCCGGACAAGCGCCCCGTCGACGGGAACGCGCTCCTGTCCGAACTCCGGCACATCAGGACCAACCTCAGCGACGCCGAACTCGACCTCCAGCCACCGGCGGCGATCCGCAGCGCACTGCCCGCCGTGGCCGCCCCGCCGGGCCGCCCGCCCGGCGGCCCGGTCCCGGCACCGGACGCGGGGGAAACCGCCTATGTGCCGGCCCCCTCTGAAATGCCCACCGAATCGTACGGCAGGTTCCAGCAGCCCACCGAGACATTCGGCAGCCTCCAACAGCCCACCGAAATGATTGCCCGCAACAGCGGCAACCCGACCACCGTGATGTCCAGTGCCCCGCAGCGTCCCGCCTACGGGCCGTTGTCCACTCCGGACGAGGCGGCCTACCAGGGCTCCGACGGGTACGACGACGCCGTCGAGCCTGCGGCTGCTCCCAGCAAGCGCGTCCAGCGCAAGCTGGACCGGGACGAGGAGAAGGCGCGCCAGCGCGCCGCTGCCACACCCACCAAGTCCCTGCACGAAGGAAACCCCCGACGCCGCGGACTGGTGTGGATCGTCCTGCTCGTGGTCGCGGCGCTGCTCGCCGCCGTCGCCGGCTGGTTCTTCGGCATGGGGCCGGGCTCGCCCGGGACGATTCCCCCGGTGGCCAACAAGACGGTAGCGGAGGCCCAGGATCTGCTCCGCACGGCCGGGTTCCAATCGACCGTCAAGGACGTGTTCGACGACGACGTTTCGCCGGGCCTCGTGGTTGGCTCCGAGCCGACTGCCGGCGAGGTCATCCGGAAATTCCAGCCCGTCTCACTCGCCGTCTCCAAGGGCCCGCAACTGTTCCCTCTGCCGGAGCTCACCGGGAAGACCCTGGACGAGGCCAAGACCGCCCTCAACGGCGCCGAGATGGCTCTTGGCCCGGTTACCGAGACGTTCGATGAGTCGGCGCCCGCCGGGACTGTCCTGGCCCAGGCGCCGCGCAGCGGCAACCCGGTCAAGCACGGGACGCCGGTGGGCCTGACGGTCTCGAAGGGTCCGCAGCCCATTCCGGTTCCGAATGTCCGCGGCCAGGAGCAGGGTGCCGCTGTCAAGGCCCTCGAGGCTGCCGGCCTGAAGGCCGTGGTCTCCCCGGATACTGTGAACGACAAGAACGTACCCAAGGGCGCCGTGGTGGCGCAGGATCCTGCCTCCGGCAACCTGACCAAGGGCGGAGCCGTTACCCTCATCATCTCCAAGGGCCCGAAGCTCGTGGAGGTGCCAAGTTTCATCGGGAAGCAGGCCAAGGAAGCCCAGGATGCACTGGAGCAACTCGGCTTCAAGGTCCAGATCGACAATATCCTTGGCGGGTTCTTCGGAACGGTCCGCGCCCAGGATCCGGTGAACACGAGCGTCCCGGAGGGCTCGACCATCACCCTGACCGTGGTCTGACGGGAGTTATCACTCCGCTCAAGACAGGCCCAATGCACAAAAAACTCCGCCCGGCTGGTTCCAGCCGGGCGGAGCTTTTATATACAGGAGCTTTCAGTTACTGCAGCGGGTCAGCGCTTGGCGAGGGCCCCGGCCACGAGGAACGCCATTTCGAGGGACTGCATGTGGTTCAGGCGCGGATCGCAGACCGATTCGTAGCGGTCCAGGAAGGCTTCCTGGTCGATCGGGTCGGCCCCGCCGAGGCATTCGGCGACGTCGTCGCCCGTCATCTCCACGTGCAGGCCGCCGGGAACGGTACCGAGCGCGTGGTGGACTTCGAAGAATCCGCGCACTTCGTCGATGACGTCGTCGAAGTTGCGGGTCTTGTAGCCGTTGGGTGAGGTGACCGTGTTGCCGTGCATGGGGTCGGTGACCCACAGGACCTGCGCGCCGGAGGCGGTGACGCGCTCGACGATCGCCGGCAGCTTCTCGCGGATGTTGCCGGCGCCCATGCGGGTAATGAAGGTGAGCCGGCCGGGCTCGCGCTCCGGGTCCAACTTATCGATCAGGCGCAGGGCGTCGTCGCCGCTGGTCGACGGGCCGAGCTTCACACCGATCGGGTTGCGGACGCGGGAGAGGAAGTCAACGTGCGCGTGGTCCAGTTCGCGGGTGCGCTCCCCGATCCAGAGGAAGTGGGCGGAGGTGTCATAGGGCAGGCCCGTGCGCGAATCGATGCGGGTCAAGGCGCGCTCGTAGTCCAGCAGCAGGGCCTCGTGGCTGGCGTAGAATTCCACGCGCTTGAGGGCCTCGAAGTCGGCGCCGCAGGAGGACATGAATTTGATGGCGCGGTCGATGTCCCGGGCCAGCGACTCATAGCGGGCGTGCGCCGGGTTTTCGGTGAAGCCCTTGTTCCACTGGTGCACCAGGCGCAGGTCAGCGAAGCCGCCCTGGGTGAAGGCGCGGATCAGGTTCAGGGTGGAGGCGGACGTGTGGTACGCCTTCAGCATCCGGCTGGCATCATGCGCACGGGATTCGGGCGTGAAGTCGTAGCCGTTCACGATGTCGCCGCGGTATGCCGGGAGGGTGACGCCGTCGCGCGTTTCGTCGTTGGAGGAACGCGGCTTGGCGAACTGGCCCGCCATGCGGCCCATCTTGATAACCGGCATCGCCGCACCGTAAGTGAGGACCACGGCCATCTGCAGGATGGTCCGGACGCGGGCACTGATCTTGTCCGCCGTCGCGGCCTCGAAGGTCTCGGCGCAGTCGCCTCCTTGGAGCAGGAACGCCTTGCCCTGCGCGGCAGCGGCAAGCCGTTCGCGAAGGATGTCCACTTCGCCGGCGAAGACGAGGGGCGGGAGGACGGAAAGTTCCTTGACGGACGCTTCGAAGACAGCCGGATCCGACCACGTGGGCTGCTGCGAGGCCGGGAGCTCCCGCCAGTTGTCCAGTCCGGGATAGTTGGCGGCTCCGCTCTGGGCGGTGCTGGTCAGCGGGGAAACTGGTTTCTCAGATAGCTCGGTCACTATCTAAGGATAGTTGTACTGTGGCTGTTCGGCGGTTCCGCCTGTCATTGACCGCCCAGTTTCCGTCATATGGCAACCGGGCGGGACTCAGGCGCCACCGGGAACCTCCGGGCCGTCCTCGCCTGCCGTCGTCGGCGGGCCCTGTTTCGGACCCTGTTCCGGGGTTGCAGAGGCTGCGCCCTGCGCAGCATCCGGGGTTGCGCCCTTCGCTGCGTCGGGGCCTGCCTCCTGGGCTTTGCCCGCCAGGCGAAGCTTCACGACTGCGGCGTATTCGTCCACGTATTCCTGGCCGGACAGCCGCATGAGCTCATACATGATCTCGTCGGTCACCGAACGCTGGATCAGCCGGTCGTCTTCCATCCCGTAGTAGCGGCTGAAGTCGAGCGGTTCGCCGAAGATCATGCCGATGCGGCGGATATTGGGCACGCGCTTGCCGATCGGCTGCACCTTGTCAGTTCCGATCATCGCCACCGGGATGACCGGGACACGGGCCTGCAGCGCGAGGCGGGCAACGCCCACCTTGCCGCGGTAGAGGCGCGCGTCGGGGCTGCGGGTCCCCTCGGGATAGATGCCCAGGAGCGAGCCGCCCTTGAGCACGTCCATGCCGGCGTCCAGGGACTGCGCGGATGCGGCGCCCCCGGACCGGTCCATGGGCAGCTGGTTCGTGAGCCGGAAGAAGGCCGCGGTCAGCCTGCCCTTGATCCCGGTGCCGGTGAAGTATTCAGACTTGGCCAGGAAGATGACCGGCCGCGGCACCATGACCGGCATGAAGATCGAATCCGAAAAGGAGAGATGGTTCGAGGCCAGGATCGCTGCGCCCTGGGCCGGAACGTTGTCGAGGCCCTTGACCCAGGGCCGGAACAACAGCTTCAACACCGGTCCCAGGACAAACGTCTTCATGAACCAATAAAACACTCGGTGACCTCTCCGGAAGGCGGCTGGCCGGCCGCCCGAACCGGGTCCGGCCAGGACTTCAATGGACACCTTACTCTAGTGAGTTTTGTCGCTAAGGGTGACACGATGGGCTCATGACTGAAAGCAGTACTTCCCCGGCGCCCGCCGCTTTCAGCTACCCCGGCCACGGCACCAACGCCCGGATCGGCGTGGCCATCTGCCACGGCTTCACGGGCAGCCCGCTCAGCGTCCTGCCCTGGGCCCGGCACCTCGCCGACCAGGGCTTCGCAGTGTCGGTGCCGCTGCTTCCCGGGCACGGCACCCACTGGCGGGACCTCGCACGGCAGGGATGGCAGGACTGGTACACGAGCTTTGAAACGGCGTACCTGGACCTGGCCGCCCGCACCAGCGACTGCTACGTCGCCGGGCTGTCCATGGGTGGCACGATCGCCCTGCGCACCGCGGCCCGCCACAAGGTCGCCGGGGTGGTCGCAGTGAACCCGGGCCTGAGCTTCTATGACCGCAGGGTCAGGGTGGTCGGACTGCTCAAGTACTTCCAGCGCACCACCACGCCGATCCAGGAGGAGAACTCCACTGCGCCGGCCACCGACGACGGCGACTACTCCCTGACGCCCCTCGCGGCCGTCCACCAGCTGCGCCGGCTGTTCTCCGCGACCCTGCGGGAACTGCCTGCCGTGCAGGCCCCGGTCCTCGTCTTCAAGTCGGACACCGACGCCGTCGTCCCGCCGTCGTCCTTGGAGCTGCTCCGCGGCCGCTTGGGGTCCCGGGACCTCGCGGTGGTCCGCCTTCCGCGTGGCGGACACGTTGCGACCCTCGATGCCGATGCGCCGCTAGTCTTTGAAGAGTCAGTTCGCTTCGTCCTTCAGCACGCCCGCTCCACGACGCCGCCCACCGCCCCCTCGGAGACCCTATGAGCATCCTCCCGGATCACTCGCCGTTCAGCAGCCCCTTCACGGGAACCGGCCCCCGGACCGGCGTCGTGGTGTCCCACGGCTTTACCGGCAGCCCGCACAGCGTGCGGGATTGGGCAAAGTCGCTGGCCAGTGCCGGATACGCCGTCCGGCTGCCCCTCCTGCCGGGGCACGGTACGAGCTGGCAGGAGCTGGCCAGGACCCGCTGGCAGGACTGGCACGCCGCGCTGGACGCGGCCTACCTTGAACTTGCGGAAGAATGCGACGTGGTGGTCATGGCGGGGCTCTCCATGGGCGGCACCCTGGCGTTGCGGATCGCGGCGACGCGTCCCGTGGCGGGAGTTGTAGTGGTCAACCCCGGTCTGGTCATCGATGACCCCCGCGCTCCACTGGCCGGCGTCTTGAAATTCGTCCTCAAGAGCACTCCCGCGATCGCCAATGACATCCTCAAGCCGGACATGGATGAGGGCGCGTATCCGCGGACTCCCGTGGCCGCCGCGCACGAGCTCAACAAGATGTTCAAGGACACCGTGCGGCTGCTGCCCGACATTACGGCGCCCGTCCGGGTCTACCGTTCCTCAGTGGACCATGTGGTGTCCGAATCCAGCATGGTGGCCTTGCGCCGCGGATTGACCAACGCCCCGCTGGAGGTGGTGCCGCTGGAAAACAGCTACCACGTCGCCACCATCGACAACGACGCGCCCGAGATCTTCCGTGGCACGGCCGAATTCGTCCGGTCCGTGGCATCGCAGGCCGGTCCGGGCGCCGCCCGCGCCAGCCGGAAGGACACGGCCCATGACTAAGCCGGACCCCAACGTCCCGGACCCCGAGACTCCGGATCCTGAGACGCCGGATCCTGCGGGCGATCACACTCCTGGCCGGGACGACGCCGGCGCCGGTGGTCCCGGTGTTCCCGGCGCCGGTGTTCCCGGTGCCGCTGTTCCCGGTGTCACGCCGCCCACTGATTCCCAGGCCGACGAGCCCCCGGCCCGTGCCCCGCAGGATGCCTCCGCCGCCGCACAGTCCGAAGCGCAATCCGACGCGCAGTCCGACGAGGATTACGACGCCATCTGGCTGGATCTTGTCGCCCGGCTGGAAGGTGTGGGGACAGACGGGGACCAGGCAGCCGGCAGCGGGCCGGCCGGCTCTGCGGGCGGCGGGCCGGCTGGAGCGAGGGATAGCGCCGGCGGCGCCTCACCTGCCTGGACGTTCCGCGATTTTGACCCGCTTGGTCTCGCCGGCACGGCGCCGATCGAGCTCTCGGCCAGGGAACGGCTCTCCCCCGCGTCCGGGAAGCCTGCAGCTGCCGGCGGCAACGAGCTGCCGGACACCACGGCCGGGCCACGCGACTATGAGCCCGACGACGACGACGGCGCGTTTGTCCCGGAGGAGCCTCCCAGCCTCGCCGGCGCTGATCCGATGACCGTCCTTGCCTGGATTGGCGCCGTCGGCGGCCCGATCGCGCTTGTGCTCTCGGCGATGTTCTGGCGTTCGGCCCCGCTGGTGGCCATCCTTGGCATGGTGGCCGCGTTCGCGGCCTCCGTGGTCTTCCTGATCATGAAGTTGCCGGGCGAGAAGGACGAACACGACGACGGAGCACGCATCTAGGTGTGCATGCGGCTGCTGACCCGGGAGAGGTCGGCGGCACCGATGAGTCCGGCGTTGGGTCCAAGTGCCGCGAGTTCGATTTCCGCCGCGGGTCGGAAGCCGCGGCCGGTGAGGTTGCGCAGGAAGGACTTCCGGGCCGGGCCGACGAGGAGCTCGCCGGCGTCGCACAGTCCGCCGCCGATCACGAACTTCCCGGGATCCAGTGCCGCGGCAAGGTTCGCCAGGCCCAGGCCAAGCCATTCCCCGACGTCCTCGAGGAGTTCGCGGGAGGTCGGATCCCCGGCCTTGGCCAGCTCCGTGACAATCGCGCCCGTGATGCGTCCTACGTCTCCGTCCACGGCCTTGAGCAGCTCCTGGGCCACCGGGGAGTTCGCCGCTGCCAATTCCCTCGCCTCGCGGCCCAGGGCATTGCCGGACGCATACTGTTCCCAGCAGCCCCGGTTGCCGCACTCGCAGCGCTGGCCGCCAGGCATGATGATCTGGTGGCCAAACTCCCCCGCCACACCGAAGCGGCCGCGTTCCACCCGCCCGTCCATCACCATGGCGCCGCCGATCCCGGTGCCCAGGGTGATGCAGACCAGCCGGCTCTGTCCCTGGCCGGCGCCAAAGCGCCATTCCGCCCAGGCGGCGGCGTCGGCGTCGTTGGTCAGCAGGACGGGGCGGCGAAGCAGCCGCTGCAAATTCTCCCGCAGGGGCTCATTGCGCCATGCCAGGTGCGGGCTGAAGAGGACTGTCGCGCCGTCGAGGTCCATCCAGCCGGCGGCGCCGATCCCGACCGACCAGATCCGGTGCCCGGCGCCCAGTTCTTCGACCAGTTCAACAATGACCTGCTCCACGGCGCGCGGGTCGCTGCCCGGGGTGGAGCGTTTCGCCTGGCTGAGGATCCGGCCCTCGGCATCGACCACCCCGGCAGCAACCTTGGTTCCCCCGATGTCGACGCCGATTGCCAGGCCCTTGCGGCCCAGCCGCAGCTGCGAACGGATGTCGTGACCGGCCGCGGCCGCGGCGGCTCCGGCCAGGGTCCGGCTTCGCCAGGCGGCGGTCCGGCGGCGCAGGCCGGGCTGCCGGCCGGGTGTTGGTGTCTGCATGGTCCCTCATTCTATTCGCCGGGGCCGGCGCATCCGCGGAGGCCCGGCAGCATCACACGTGCGCATTACGCCGCGGCGGGTGCCGACGGCACACACTGACTGGCGGAACGGCGGGCTCCACCGTAAAGTTACTGGCCAGTAGGTGTCGCAGAACACACCTTCTCGGGACCGCATACTAGGCTTAGCCGTACCCGTTGCGGGCCTATGGATACCAAAGGAGCTGTCGTGCGAGAAATCATTGTCCCGCCCCTAGTGAATGTCGATCCGGACACCAACGTCACCGATCTCGTGGTGCGCCAGGCGGCCAAGGCCTCCAACCCCGCGCTGTTCTCGCGGCTCGACGCTGCCGGCCAGTGGCAGGACATCCGCGCCACGGAATTCCTGGCCGACGTCGCGGCCCTCGCCAAGGGCCTGATGGCCAGCGGTGTTGCCGCCGGCGACAGGGTCGGCATCATGTCCCGCACCCGCTACGAATGGGCCTTGATCGACTTCGCCATCTGGTTCGCCGGTGCCGTCTCCGTCCCGATCTACGAGACCTCATCCCCATCCCAGGTGGCCTGGAACCTCGGCGACTCAGGCGCCGTGGCAGCGTTCGGCGAATCCGCGCACCACGAGGACATCATCCGGCAGGCAGCCACCTCCGAGGGACTCACGGCCCTGCGGCATGTCTGGCAGCTCGAGGGCAACGGCCTTGACGAGGTCCGCGCGGCCGGAGCCGGCATCAGCGACGCCGAACTCGAGGCCCGGCGCGGCCAGGCGTCCCTGAGTGACGTCGCCACGATCATCTACACCTCGGGCACCACCGGCCGGCCCAAGGGCTGCCAGCTGACCCACGGCAACTTCGTGGAACTCTCCGAGAACGCCCTGGCCACGTCGCTGGGCACGATCGTCCACGAGCAGGCCAGGACCATCATGTTCCTGCCGCTGGCCCACGTCTTCGCCCGCTTCATCTCCGTGCTCGCGGTCGCCGCGGGCGTCACGGTGGCGCACACGCCGGACATCAAGAACCTGCTGCCGGACCTGCAGAGCTACAAACCGACGTTCATCCTCGCCGTCCCGCGCGTCTTCGAAAAGGTCTACAACTCCGCCCTGACCAAAGCCGAGGACGGCGGCAAGGGTGCCATCTTCCACCGCGCCGCGGACACCGCAATCGAATACTCGCGCGCACGGCAGGCCGGCAAGGTGGGGCTCGTCCTGAAGCTCAAGCACTCCGTGTTCGACAAGCTCGTCTACAGCAAGCTCCGTGCCGCCATGGGCGGGGAAGTGTCCCACGCGGTTTCCGGCGGCGGCCCGCTCGGCGAACGGCTGGGCCACTTCTTCCAGGGCATCGGCATGCAGATCCTGGAAGGCTACGGGCTGACCGAAACCACGGCGCCCGTCACGGTGAACACCCCGGACCTGATCAAGATCGGCACCGTCGGTGCCCCGATTCCCGGCAATGCGGTCAGGATCGCGGACGACGGCGAGATCCTCGCCAAGGGCGTGTGCGTCATGCACGGCTACTACAAGCGCGATGACCTGTCCGCCACGACCTTCGACGACGACGGCTGGTTCCGGACCGGCGACATCGGCCAGCTCGATCAGCAGGGCTTCCTGACCATCACCGGGCGCAAGAAGGAAATCATCGTCACGGCCGGCGGCAAGAACGTGGTCCCGGCCCTGCTGGAGGACCAGATCCGGGCGGACGCGCTCGTCTCCCAGGTGCTTGTCGTGGGAGACAACCGCCCGTTCATCGGCGCCCTGGTCACGCTGGACGAAGAAGCCCTTCCCGGCTGGCTGGGCCGCCACGGTCTCCCGGCATCGACGTCGCTTGCCGAGGCCGCGGAGAACCCGACAGTGAAGGCCGCCGTCCAGGAGCTGATCAACCACGCCAACCAGTCCGTGTCCCAGGCCGAGGCGATCAAGTCCTTCCGGATCGTGCCGGCCGATTTCACCGAGGCCTCGGGCCACCTGACCCCCTCCATGAAGGTCAAGCGGGCCCAGGTGCTCAAGGACTTCGAGACCGTGATCGAGGAAATGTACAACGCCAAGCGTCCCACCCTCGCCTAGGCTGCAACCGCAACAGCAACCGCCCCGCACCAAAGCAACGCGGGGTCAGATACGGCCCATCCGGCGCCCCCAGATGGGCCGTATCTGACCCCGCGTTGCCTTGTGTAGCGGGTTGTTGCGCCGCCGCTATTCGACGACGAGCAGCAGGTCCCCGCCCTGGACTTGCTCGATCGAGCCGACGGCGAGGCGCGCCACGGTGCCGGCCACCGGCGTCGTGATGGACGCTTCCATCTTCATGGCCTCGATCGTGGCGACGGTGTCGCCGGCTTTGACCGCGTCGCCGGTCTTGACGGTCAGCGTGACGGCACCGGCGAACGGCGCGGCCACGTGGCCCGGCTGGGAGGCGTCGGCGCGTTCGGCCGCCTTGACGTTGCTCACCACGGAGCGGTCGCGGACCACCACGGGCCGGGACTGGCCGTTGAGCGTGCACATGACGGTGCGCATGCCCTTCTCGTCAGGCTCGGAGACGGCCTCAAGCGAGGCGATCAGGCGGACGCCCTTTTCGAGCTCGATCTCGTGCTCCGCGCCGCGCTGCAGCCCGAAGAGGTAGTCGCGCGTGTCCAGCACCGACAGGTTGCCGTAGGACTCAACGCTCTTCTGGTAGTCCTTGGTGGGACCGGCGAAGAGCAGGCGGTTGAGCGTGCGCTGACGGGTCTTGGAATCGCCCTGGAGCGCGGCGCTGTCCTCGGCGCTGAGCTCGACGTCGCGGACCTTGACGGTGCGGCCCTGGAGGGCCTTGGTCCGGAAGGGCTCGGGCCAGCCGCCGGGCGGGTCGCCGAGTTCGCCGGAGAGGAAGCCGATCACGGAGTCCGGGACGTCATACTTCTGCGGGTTCTCGTTGAAGTCCGCGGGATCGGCGTTGAGGCCCACCAGGTGCAGGGCGAGGTCGCCCACCACCTTGGACGACGGCGTCACCTTCACCAGGCGGCCGAGGATGCGGTCCGCCGCGGTGTACATGTCCTCGATCGCCTCGAAACGCTCGCCCAGGCCCAGCGCCATTGCCTGCTGGCGCAGGTTGGACAGCTGCCCGCCCGGGATTTCGTGCTGGTAGACCCGGCCTGTGGGGCCCGGCAGACCGGATTCGAACGGCGCGTAGACCCGGCGGACGGCTTCCCAGTACGGCTCAAGGGCACAGACATTCGCGAGATTGAGCCCGGTGTCGCGCGGCGTGTGGGCCAGCGCGGCGACGAGGGCGGAAGCCGAGGGCTGGCTGGTGGTTCCGGCCAGGGAGGCCGAGGCCACGTCCACGGCGTCGACGCCGGCATCCACGGCCGCGAGGAGAGTGGCCAGCTGGCCGCCTGCGGTGTCGTGGGTGTGCAGGTGGACGGGTAGGTCGAACCGCTCGCGCAGGGCCGTTACGAGGCGCGCCGCGGCGGCAGGGCGCAGCAGCCCGGCCATGTCCTTGATCGCGAGGATGTGCGCCCCGGCGTCGACGATCTTCTGCGCCAGCTCCAGGTAGTAGTCGAGGGTGTAGAGCGTCTCCTCCGGATCCAGCATGTCCGCCGTGTAGCAGAGGGCCACCTCGGCGACGGCGGTACCGGTCTCGCGGACGGCCCGGATGGCCGGGGCCATCTGGTTGACGTCGTTGAGGGCGTCGAAGATGCGGAAGATGTCGATGCCCGTGGCGGCGGCCTCGTTGACGAACGCCACCGTGACCTCTTCCGGGTACGGCGTGTAGCCAACAGTGTTGCGGCCGCGGAGCAGCATCTGCAGGCAGAGGTTCGGCAGCGCCTTGCGCAGCGCCGCGAGCCGGTCCCACGGGTCTTCGCCGAGGAAGCGCAGTGCGACGTCGTACGTCGCGCCGCCCCAGGCCTCGACCGAGAGCAGTTCCGGGAGGAGCTTGGACACGGCCGGTCCGGCCGCCACGAGGTCGCGGGTGCGTACACGGGTGGCGAGCAGGGACTGGTGCGCGTCGCGGAAGGTGGTGTCCGTGACGGCCACGGCGTCCTGCGCGCGCAGGGCCTTGGCGAATCCTTCCGGGCCGAGTTCCAGGAGCCGCTGGCGGGACCCCGGCTGGGCCTTGGCGCTATCGAGGGCCGGAAGCTTGTCCGCCGGGTCCGTGTGGACCTTCAGTTCGCCGTTGGGCTTGTTGACCGTGACGTCAGCGAGCCAGGTCAGCAGCTTGGTGCCGCGGTCCGCGGAGACCCGCGCCTTGAGCAGCTCGGGCCGTTCGTCGATGAACGAGGTGGCCACGTCGCCGGCGACGAAGTCCGGGTCGTCCAGGACGGCCTGCAGGAAGGAGATGTTGGTGGACACGCCGCGGATGCGGAATTCCGCGAGGGCGCGGCGGGCCCGGGCGACGGCGGCGGGGTAGTTGCGGCCGCGGCAGGTCAGCTTGACCAGCATGGAGTCGAAGTGCGGGCTGATCTCCGCGCCCGAGTAGACGGTGCCGCCGTCGAGCCGTACACCGGCACCGCCGGCCGAGCGGTAGCCGGTGATCTTGCCGACGTCGGGCCGGAAGCCGTTGGCCGGGTCCTCCGTGGTGATACGGCACTGCAGCGCGGCGCCCTTGAGCTGGACGCTGTCCTGCGAGAGGCCCAGGTCCGCGAGGGTCTCGCCGGAGGCGATGCGCAGCTGGGCCTGGACGAGGTCGACGTCGGTGACTTCCTCGGTGACCGTGTGCTCGACCTGGATGCGCGGGTTCATTTCAATGAACACGTGCTGGCCGGCGCGCTCTCCGACCGTGTCGACGAGGAATTCAACCGTGCCGGCGTTGACATAGTTCAGTGCCTTCGCGAACTTCACGGCGTCCCGGTACAACGCCTGCCGGATGCCTTCGTCGAGGTTCGGGGCCGGCGCGATCTCAACGACCTTCTGGTGGCGGCGCTGGATGGAACAGTCGCGCTCGAAGAGGTGCATGATGTTGCCCTCGGCGTCGGCCAGGATCTGGACCTCGATGTGGCGCGGGCGCAGGACGGCCTGCTCGAGGAACATGGTGGGGTCCCCGAACGCGGCGTCGGCTTCGCGCATCGCGGCCTGCAGGGCCTCCGGAAGCGCTTCGCGGGTGTCCACGCGGCGCATTCCGCGCCCGCCGCCGCCGGCAACGGCCTTGGCGAAGATCGGGAAGCCGATCTCGTCCGCGGCGGCGATCAGTTCGTCCAGGTCCTTCGAGGGCTGGCTGGACTTGAGCACGGGGACACCGGCCTTGCGGGCGGCCTCGAGGGCTGCGACCTTGTTCCCGGCAAGTTCCAGGACCTCCGCCGGCGGGCCGACGAACGTGATGCCGGCCTCCTTGGCGGCCCGCGCCAGGCGCGGGTTCTCGGAGAGGAAGCCGTAGCCGGGGTAGATGGCGTCCGCACCGGACTCCTTGGCGACCCGCACTACCTCGTCGACGTCGAGATACGCCCGGACCGGGTGCCCCTCCTCGCCAATCAGATACGCCTCGTCGGCCTTCTGGCGGTGAATCGAGTTGCGGTCCTCGTGGGGGAACACAGCGACGGTCTTGGCGCCCAGCTCGTAGCTCGCGCGGAAAGCACGAATCGCGATTTCCCCGCGGTTGGCCACCAGAATCTTAGAAAACATACTTCTCCTGCTTCATCGCGGGCGTATCGGTAAGTGCTCACAGTGTCTAAGACCCGTATAGGCAAACACAAATCTTTGTGGTCACCGTCACAGCATTATCCGTCACGGACGCGGCGATGGGCAGTGCCTCCGCCTTGATGCCTGCCCCCGCCCCCTCCGGTTCACGGCGTTCTGCCGCTCCGGCGCCGGATGAAACAGGTTTCGCCGGAGCAGCAACATATGATGAGGGGTGGGTGGCGCATGCACGCCCCGGCTCCGAAGAACGCAGGAGCCGGCACGACCCCGTCTCGGCAACCGGCGTTAGGTATTGGTTTTTCAAGTGCAAGTAGTGAGCATCAGCAGCCTCAAAGGCGGGGTCGGCAAGACCTCCGTGACCACCGGACTGGCGTCGGCGGCATTGGCCGCAGGCATCCCCACCCTCGTCGTCGACCTTGACCCGCACGCTGATGCCAGCACCGCCCTGGGCGTCAGCCCGGACGATCAGCTCGATATCGGCAGGATGCTAAGGCAACCCCGGCGCGCGCACCTGGCGGACAACGTGGTTCCCAGCGGCTGGGTGGAACATGCCCGGGCCAACGGCCACACCAGCGGCCCAGCCAACGGCCGAACACAGGCCGGCTCCGCGCCCTCCGTCCTTGACGTGGCCGTGGGCTCCGCCTACACCGGCATCTATGACCGCCCCGACCTTGGCCGCCGCGACCTCCGCCGGCTCTCCGCGGTCCTGGCCGGCGCCGAAAATTACGACCTGGTCCTGGTCGACTGCCCGCCTTCGCTGAACGGCCTCACCCGGATGGCCTGGTCCGCGAGCGACAAGGTGACCCTGGTGGCCGAGCCCGGGCTCTTCTCTGTCGCCGGCACAGAACGCACCATGCGCGCCATCCAGCTGTTCCGGCAGGAATTCGCCCCCAGGCTGTCCCCCGCCGGGATCGTGGCCAACCGTGTCCGCAGCGGCTCTGCGGAGCATGCGTTCCGGCTGTCGGAGATGGAATCCATGTTCGGCCAGTTGCTGCTGAGTCCGCACATTCCGGAGCAGGCCAACTGGCAGCAGATCCAGGGCGCCGCCCACTCCATCCACCACTGGCCCGGCGATTCGGCCAAGAACGCCGCGGCGCTGTTCGATGCCCTCCTGCAGAACCTGCTGAACCCCGGCGGCCTCGCTGCCGCGGGCGCTGTCCGCAACCGCAGCCTGCGCTGACAACTCCCCCGCAACGAACTGAGGCCGCCTCCCCGATGGGAGGCGGCCTCAAACAGTTCTGGAGGAGTGTGCGCTAGCCGATCTTGCGGGCCGCGCGGCGCTTGCTCAGTTCGTCGTCGGGAAAGGACTGGTCCGCGGCGTGTTCGCTGGGAAGGGCGGCGAGGCTTCCTTCCACCTCGCGCCAAACACGGCCGACGGCGATGCCGAACACCCCCTGGCCGCCCTGGACAAGGTCGATTACTTCGTCCGCCGACGTGCACTCGTAGACGCTCGCCCCGTCGCTCATCAGCGTGATCTGGGCGAGGTCTTCGACGCCGCGTTCCCGAAGGTGCTCGACGGCGGAGCGGATCTGCTGCAGGGAGACCCCGGTGTCAAGGAGCCGCTTGACCACCTTGAGGACCAGGATGTCACGGAAGCCGTAGAGCCGCTGCGAGCCGGAGCCGGCCGCGCCGCGGACGGCGGGCTCAACGAGTCCGGTGCGGGCCCAGTAGTCGAGTTGACGGTAGGTGATGCCGGCCGCCTTGCAGGCGGTAGGGCCGCGGTAGCCCGCGTCTTCGTCCAGAACGGGAAGATCCTCGGTGAACAGCAGGCCTTGGGCACCGCTGGCGGGTACAGCAACGCCAGCCGTCACAGCTTGCTTGAGCTCGCCTGCTTCGCCTTTCGGACTCACGTGGACCCTCCTTGTCGTGAGTTCCCCTGAGTAAGTTGCATCGGCAGCAATGTATGTGAATAGCTGCATGACACAGGGTGAAGAATCCATCCGTGTAATTCAGCCGGGGCTGCACTTTCCAGTGTGACTTGCGCGGCTACCGTATGCAATGGGAACTTGTACCTCCGACGTTAGGCCTGCCGGGGCCCAAGGTCAAAGACGCTGGGGTTATTAGCCGGGCGTGTCGAAAGTTTCATTCTCGGCTTTAACGTTTGCGCCGGCACGCTGGCCCCAGACGCCTCAGTAGCCTCCCCTGTCACAGGCACCCCGACAGCCTCAGCCGCATCAATGGCCTCACCCGCGGGAGGCGGTTCAGCCGGCGAAATCCTCGGGTTCGACGTCGTCGAGAAACTCGCGGAAGCGCCGCAGTTCGCCCTCTTCATCCACGGCGGGCCCGGGATGGGTGTCCTCGCCCTCGTCGTGTTCGGTGATCCGGACGCCGGCCTCGTCCATGACGGCGTCTGCGCACCAGATCCGGCACTTGGCGCGCAGGGCGAGGGCCAGCGCATCCGAGGCGCGGGAGCTGACGGTGGTTCCGTTCTCGAACTGCAGCTGTCCGTAGAAGATGTTGTCCTCCACCGCCACGATGTTGACGCTGACGATGGTGTGGCCAAGGGCTTCGACGACGTCCACCAGGAGGTCGTGGGTCATCGGCCGGGGCGGGACGACCCCCTGCTGGGCCAGCGCGATGGCACTGGCTTCCGGGGTTCCGATCCAGATTGGAACGTGGCGCTCACCATGGATTTCCTTGAGCAGTACCAGCGGCTGGTTGGACGGCAATTCAATCCGCACGCCCACAATCTCCACCTCAATCATCAGATGTCCATTCTTGAGATGCGGTCGTGGACCAGCGCCTGGTGCAGGGACAGGCAGAGGTCGCTGATTTCCCGGGCCGCCTCGGCGGCCCGGGCGTGGGAGGCGGCATCCTTGCGTGAGGTCAGCGTGGCCACGGCACGTTCCACCAGCCCGAATTCGCGGTCGGCGGCCGCCTGGAAGGGCCGCAGGTGGCGCGGCTCCAGGCCATGGCTCTCCAGCTGGACACAAGCCCGCGCCACCTGCAGGGCGTGTTCGTCGAACTTGCCGTTGACGTGCCCGATCAGCCCGTAGCTCAGGAGTGACTCCAGAAGTGGAACGCTCGCCCCTGATTCAGCCCGGAGCTGCTCCTCGCTGAGCCGGCGCGCACGGCTTTGCAGCTCGGTGGCGAGCTCCTCGGAGACGATCCGCGGAGAGAGCGTGACACCGGCCGGCAGGTTCTCCGGCCGTTCGCCGCGGTCGATCGCGTCAAGGTAATCCTTGATGACCTTCAGCGGCAGGTACTGGTCCCGTTGCAGGGCCAGGACGAAACGCAGCCGTTCGACGTCGTTTTCGGAATACTGCCGGTAGCCGGCAGGCGTCCGCTGCGGGTTGATGAGGCCCTTTTCCTCAAGGAACCGGATTTTTGACGCTGTCATGCTGGGGAAGTCGTCGCTCAATTGAGCCAGGACTTCCCCGATGTTCAGAACCTGGGGTCCGCGCCGGTCCGCATGTGCCGTGGCCACAGGCAGCTACCCCGGAATCAGACGTTGCCTGCTGCGCGGGCAGGGCTCAGGTAGAAGGTGAGGCGGAACTTGCCGATCTGGACCTCGTTACCGGACTTCAGCTCCACCGAATCCACGCGGTCGTGGTTGACGTAGGTGCCGTTGAGGCTTCCGGTGTCCACTACCTCGAAGCTGCGCGGGGTGCGGCGGAACTCAACGTGCCTGCGGGACACGGTGACGTCGTCGAGGAAGATATCGGCGTCCGGGTGGCGGCCCGCCGTCGTGACGTCCGAGTCCAGCAGGAAACGCGCGCCGGCGTTGGGGCCGCTGTGCGCCACGAGCAAGGCCGATCCGAAGGGAAGGGCCTCGACGGCGGTCCGTTCCTCGGTAGAGAGCTTCGGCGTGAAGTTGGGTTCATCGCGCACCGGGGTGAGGTTGATCGACGTGGTCTCCGAAGCTTTTACTCCACCCGTGCCGTAACCGTCACCGGTGTCGTTCCGTTCGTGCCCAAACATTGAGTCCTCCTCATTCGTTGCAGGTGTCCCCCCTGCAAACAACGCATGCCGTCCGGAAAAGCCTCGCAGTCCCGGAGAGAGCCTTCGGGTGGGGCGGGGCTTGTTTTGTTTTCCCAACAACATTCCCCCGCGACCCGGCCCGAACGACCTCTGTCTTTAGCCTACCTGCTGTTCATACTCGGATGCACTGAGCAACGACTCGACTGCGTCGGCTTCCGCGAGCTTAATTTCGATCAGCCAGCCCTCACCGTACGGATCCGAGTTAATCAGGGCAGAATCGGTGTCCAGTGCCTCGTTCCGGGCCACGACTTCGCCCGCGACCGGGGCGTAGATGTCGCTGACGCTTTTCGTGGATTCGACCTCTCCAACCACGTCGTTGGCCTTGATGGTGGTCCCCACTTCGGGCATCTGGGCGTAAACGACATCCCCGAGGGCGTCCTGGGCAAAATCGGTGATGCCGACGCGCACAACCCCGTCGGCGTTGGGGGCCGTAACCCATTCGTGTTCTGCGGTGTAGGACAGTTCTTCGGGAATGATGCTCATGACGGGCCTTTCATCGGGAATCACCAATGTCAACGACGGCCAATCGAACTGTCCGCCGCTGAAAAGTATAGACATAACCGGCCAGCGCCCGGGAGGACTCTGACATGATGAAGCGATGACGGAAAATGCGCGGGCTTCGGTCGGGAAGACAGTCAGCCGGGGCCCCGACGGCACAGCGCAATCGGGCTAGGCCATGCCCGAGCTTCCGGAAGTGGCCGGCCTGACGGTTTTTCTGGGCAAGGAGCTGCTCGGGGCCGTGCTGACGAAGGTCCAGATCGTCTCGTTCGCGGTCCTGAAGACCGCAGATCCTCCCTTTTCCGGGCTTGAAGGACGGGTGGTCACCGGGGTTCGCCGTTTTGGCAAGTTCGTCAGTCTGGATGCCGACGGGCTGTCTTTCGTTTTCCACCTGGCAAGGGCCGGGTGGATCCGCTTCACCGATTCGCCCAGCGACACCCGGCTGAAAATGGGCCAGGGCCATATCGCGGCGCGGCTTTCCTTTTCCAGCGGAGCGGGACCGCGCGGCCTGGATTTGACGGAGGCCGGCACCAAGAAGGGCATGGCGGTCTATGTGGTCCGGGATCCGTACGACGTTCCCGGAATCGCGGCGCTCGGACCGGACCCGTTCAGCCCCGGGTTCGACGCCGATACCTTGGCGGGGATCCTGCGTTCGAGCTCCCAGCAGGTCAAGGGGCTTCTGAGAAGCCAGAGCGTGATCGCCGGCATCGGAAACGCCTACAGTGACGAGATCCTGCACGCCGCCAGGATTTCACCCTTCGCCATCGCCAAGACACTGGACCGGGACACGGTCAAGGTGCTCTATGACGCCATCCACAGCATTCTTGGGACGGCGCTGCAGGAAGCCCACGGCAAAGCGCCGAACGAGCTCAAGGACACCAAGCGGAGCCACATGCGGGTCCATGGCCGTACCGGCGAAGCGTGCCCGGTGTGCGGGGACACCGTTCGCGAGGTTTCCTTTGCGAACACCGCCCTGCAGTACTGTCCCACCTGCCAGACCAAGGGAAAGATCCTGGCTGACCGCCGGACGTCGCGCTTTTTGAAATAGGTGCCTCCGGAGTGCTGAGCCGACACGGCGGTGGCC
>Ga0213838_1000446_pt1 | contig 31472 bp, 29 predicted proteins | sample SWPATP13_FD_160577 | JGI IMG/M metagenome (GOLD analysis project Ga0213838, IMG submission 160577) | Coastal seawater microbial communities from Marineland, Florida, United States - SWPA TP1 #3 | ecosystem: Environmental > Aquatic > Marine > Coastal | place: USA: Florida | collected 2016-08-06 | reverse complement strand
GAACTACCCGATCAACGAAGTGACATTATTCTTCAATAACAAGCTTATGCGCGGCAACCGCAGTACCAAGTCTCATGCTGATGGTTTTAACGCATTCACCTCACCAAATTTGCAGCCATTGCTTGAAGCCGGCATCAATATCCAGGTGAGCGACAATGTCACAGTAGATACACGCCCAACAGGTGAATTCAAAGTACATACGATCACACCTCAACCCATTGGAGTTATCACCATGTACCCGGGGATCTCGCATGAAGTAATCCGCAACACTTTACTTCAACCGGTTAATGCCATGATTTTGCTTACATTTGGCGTTGGCAACGCGCCACAAAACCCAGAGCTTTTGGCGCATTTGAAAGACGCATCTGAACGCGGTGTCATTGTTGTAAACCTAACTCAATGCTTGGCTGGCAAAGTCAATATGGGCGGCTATGCCACCGGTTGTGCGCTTGCTGAATCTGGCGTGATTAGTGGCTTTGACATGACCCCTGAAGCGGCACTAGCCAAACTGCACTACTTACTAAGTCAAAACCTGTCTTACGAAGAAGTAAAACAGGAAATGCAAAAAGTGCTTCGCGGTGAAATGAGCCTGTAAGCATCAGAAATTTCATACAAAAAGGGTGACTCATTGAGTCACCCTTTTTTACTTATCCATTCATACAAGCTTTATTGCACATTACTTATTAGGATTCACACGAACAATATCTTCTTGACCAGCTTGAAACTGCTTTTTCAGCTCAGACTTTGATTTAAAGCTGATTTCTCCGCCCGCTGCGACTGTCATATGCTGCGCATCTACATTATGCTTAGATTGGTAAAGCATTACCGCTTGCATACATGAATCTCGTTGCTCTTTTGACAATGGAGTGCCTTCTGGCCATTTGCCAGTTTCCACTGCATAGTTTAAACGTTCATATACGTCTGGAGTCATTGCGCTAAGGAGTTGTTCTGCATTCATGATGAACCTTATTCGTAACAATTTTAACTGAAAATAAACCGTTGACGTTTTGAGTCAAGAACAGACAAAGAAATAAGTGTAATTGATCACAAGTGAAGGAATATGAGAAGAAATAAATGGCTTCTAGCCGCCTCTTTACCATTAGTGCTTGCTGGCTGTCTTGAAGGCAATAAAAACACCGATGAGCTATGCGCTGATCACCCAGAGTTACGTTGTGAAGAACTGAACATGAACGATGGGCAGTGCCGCCTTCCAAGAACAGACCTAATTTGGCATCGCTTTGAAGTAAAAAAAATGCCTACCGACGCGAACAAAATTAAAGAGTACGAATTTGTGGCGGCCTATCGAAAATGTTTAGAGCTCGCTTCTCAGATTGCGCCAATTGACCAATCTGCACTCAAAGAAAAACGTTTTAGCGCGTTGGTCCACAGTATTAGCGAAATAGAACGTATCGTAGAAGAGTTAGCTGACTCTAAAAAGCCAGAAACACTCTATTTCTTGTGGTCACAAACTGGCAACGATGACGCGCGTCGAAGCTTCTTACAACTGGAAGGGACGAAAGCGCTCCAGACAGCAGAGATGCAATACGCCCTCGCCACGTTCTACACCACACGAGATGAAGAAAAAACAATCGTGTTATTGAACAGCGCACTTGAGCTATCTAACTCAACCAATATCAATCCCGAAATTTTTAAGTCACTCGCCAGTATCAATCATAGGCTTGGATTTCTTGAAAAAGCATACATATGGGCCATGGTAGCGAAGGAGTTTGAAGTTCCCATCGCTTCCAAAAGCGAACTCAGCTTAATGTATGGTTTTTCTGCAGCGAAATACGACGAACTTGAAAAGGTCGCGAGTAAGATCGAGAACGCGATTGGAGATGGTCAGTACAAGCGAGGAATGATACCTAAGCAGTACAACCAACAACCGTAATGTCTAAAAATGAAAAGTTTTAACAAGAGCGGTGAATTAATCACCGCTTTTTTCACTTTTGTTGAAAATTAACGACACCGAGTTCACGCAGAATCTTTCCCCTGTTGTCTTAGGACCATCCGGAAAAACGTGACCTAGGTGGCTATCACACTCTGAACAACGTATCTCAACTCGCTTCATTCCGTGACTTAGATCTTCAATATAGCGGATCGCCTCGTCGTTGATAGGCGCATCAAAGCTAGGCCAGCCACACCCTGAATCATATTTATTCTCTGAAATAAACAACGGTGTTTGGCAGCATGTACAGCTGTAAATTCCAGTTTCACGATTATGCAGTAACTTACCAGTAAATGGCGCTTCCGTTCCGCGCTCGCGGCATACCTTAAACTCCTCGTCAGAAAGGTGCTCACGCCAGTATTCATCAGACTTCTTCACAACTTCACCCTTTTGTTTCACGTTAATATTTTCCCTTATTCTCTATTATTATATTTACTTTTTTCCACAAAAACTTGCATCTGCACACTTTTGTAGCACATACTTTCTCACCAAGATACTTTGTACATATACATTCATAAGTAACTTGGCATTTCGAGTTATTTTACCCCAACTGGAAGGGAACAGAATCACTCGCAATGTATAAAAAACGACCATTTACATGTAATTGTTAAGAAAAGCGTCGCTTTTTTTTGACATTAAACAAGTTAAGTCGGATTATCTATTGCAGAAATTTACTGGATTCTGTAATTTTACTACCAGTTATCTTTAATCAGAAATTAAGTTGTGGAGCAACTACAATGACTATCAAAGTAGGTATTAATGGTTTTGGCCGTATCGGCCGTTTCGTATTCCGTGCAGCGCAAGAGCGCAATGACATCGAAGTTGTTGGTATCAACGACCTTATCGACGTTGAATACATGGCTTACATGCTTAAGTACGACTCAACTCACGGCCGTTTCAACGGTACTGTTGAAGTTGAAGGCGGTAACCTAATCGTTAACGGCAAAACTGTACGTGTAACTGCTGAGCGTAACCCAGAAGACCTAAAATGGGATGCTATCGACGTAGACGTTGTAGCTGAAGCAACTGGTCTTTTCCTAACTGACGAGACTGCACGTAAGCACATCACTGCTGGTGCAAAGAAAGTTGTTCTTACTGGTCCTTCTAAAGACGCAACTCCAATGTTCGTTATGGGCGTAAACGATTCAACTTACGCTGGTCAAGACATCGTTTCTAACGCTTCTTGTACTACTAACTGTCTAGCACCTGTTGCTAAAGTTCTTAACGACAAGTTCGGTATCGAATCTGGTCTTATGACTACAGTTCACGCTACTACAGCAACTCAAAAAACTGTAGATGGTCCTTCTGCTAAAGACTGGCGCGGTGGCCGTGGTGCTTCTCAAAACATCATCCCATCTTCAACTGGTGCTGCTAAAGCTGTAGGCGTTGTTCTTCCTGAACTAAACGGCCTTCTAACTGGTATGGCTTTCCGTGTACCAACTGCTAACGTTTCTGTAGTTGACCTAACTGTTAACCTAAAAGAAGCTGCATCTTACGAAGCAATCTGTGCTGCGATGAAAGAAGCTTCTGAAGGCGAGCTAAAAGGTGTTCTAGGTTACACTGAAGACCAAGTAGTATCACAAGATTTCATCGGTGAAGTTCAAACTTCAGTATTCGATGCTAAAGCTGGTGTTGCTCTAACTGACAAATTCGTTAAAGTTGTATCTTGGTACGACAACGAAATCGGTTACTCAAACAAAGTTCTAGACCTAATCGCACACATCTCTAAGTAATTATTACTTAGATAGCGTTTAGCTAGATCGTCTTTGAGAAAAGACTGAAAAAAGGCGACTCTTGAGTCGCCTTTTTAGTATCCAAAATTTACCAAAAATCACATTCAAATACTGAATTTACAATCTGCTGTTCCTATATTTGGCAATAACACAGATGGCTTACACATTCGCTATTCGAATTTGATTTTATCTAATGAGGATCTTGTAATGGATTTATCCACCCTACCTGCAATTAGTGTTCTTTCAGACAATGTCACCGTCGTTCAACAAGGTGAAACGAAGATTGTTCGTGTGATTCATGAGAAAGCGTCCGCTGGCATCGCGCTAAATGGCGGCCACGTTGTTTCCTTCAAACCCAAAGGGCAAGAAGACCTCATTTGGATGAGCCAAGAAGCGATCTTTGATGGTAAAACCGCACTACGTGGTGGCATTCCAGTATGCTGGCCATGGTTTGGACGAATTGCAGCTCCTGCACACGGTTTTGCCCGTTCAAGTGAATGGGAACTCTTAGAACACCGTGAGAATGAGCAAGGTGTGATCATCAGCCTAGGTCTTAAACCAACAGAAACCACATTGTCGGTTTGGCCTTTCCAGTTTTCTGCCGTTCTTAACGTCGAAATTGCGGACTCTTTAAAAGTAACGTTAGACGTGACCAATACCGATGAACAGCCGTGGACATTCTCTGGCGCGCTTCATACATACTTAAACATTGGTGACATTGCTCAAACCGTTACAACGGGTATGGGCGCAGAATATATTGATGGTCTAAAAGATGGTCAAGTTTGCCAAGGTGGAGATGAGCTGGTGCTTAGCGATACTATCGACCGAGTTTATACTCAACCACAGCCTGTTATTGCAGTTTCTGACAGTCAGCTTGGCCGTACTCTTAACGTGGAAAATAAGGGGCATAATTCAGCTGTACTTTGGAACCCATGGGCCGAGGGTGCTGCAAGTATGGGTGACATGCAAGATGACGGTTACCTAACCATGTTATGTGTCGAGTCGACACTTCATGCCCCTAGCATCGAAGAAGGCAAAACGCTCGCGCCGGGAGAAAGCCACCAGCTTGCAACAATCATATCCGTTGGCTAGCCTCTTAATCAGCTAAAACTTTATCTATAATGCAGCCTAACCGCTGCATTATTTATTTTAACCCGTTCATCGGCGCTTTCTCTTTTCGTTCCACCTCACGTTAACTCACACGAGTGTGAAATTTTTCCATCAAATCCACTTTCCTATCTATTTACCCGTATCGCTTATCAATGAATTTATTAATTATTATCAATTCAAATGATTTTATAAGTTTGTATGATACCCAAAACAACAACTACGAATTTATAAATTACATTCAGTAACTTGCTCTGAAGACAGGATCGTTTATTCATGTTTGAAAAATATAAAAATCAAAGCGTAGGCTTTCAACTCAAGTTGGTCATCTTGCTCTGCTTACTCATATCTTTTGGGTCTGTGGGTACATTAGTGTATCGAAACGCCTCTCAGGTACTTCTAGATAACACGCTGCGTGAGCACCAATCTAAAGTCGAAGCCATGGCCATGACCATTGCTGGTCAGTTCGATGCATACCTTCATACGGCGAAAGTACTCGAATCGACATTTCGAAATGGCTACTTAGCGGGAGTATATGTAGAAGACTACGAAGTCGACTTGAATGGTAAAAGTGTTATCAACATGACGCAGTACGGGGAAAGCTTAGTCAATGATACCAAGCTAGTAGATAGCTTTACTCGCGATACCGGTGCTGTAGCCACGCTATTTGCTCCTTATGGGGATAACTTTATTCGAGTCTCTACTTCGCTAAAAAATCCGTCAGGCGAACGAGTCGTCGGTTCGTTACTCGACAGCACTCACTCTGGATATCAAAAAATAAAGTCAGGTCAACCTTACTACGCGCAAGTAGAACTTTTTGGTGAGAATTACATCACTTATTACGCGCCTCTAATGGGCCCCGATGGCTCCGTCAATGGTATTTCATTTATTGGATTACCAGTAGAAGACGCAACACAAAGCCTTTTTGATTCACTACGCTCTGTTTCTTGGGGGGACACGGGTTACACCATTTTGGTCGACAATGATGAAGACAACCTTGGTCAATACTTACTCCACCCTACTCTGGCAGACAAGCAATCTTCCATCATTGATGTAAAAGATTACGAAGGCAACAAACCTTTCTATCAAATCTTTGAGCAAGCGTCTGGCTTGATACGCTACCCATATTCTTACCAACAAACGGTTGGTGAAAAGTACTTGGTATACACTGAAGTACCCGGTTGGAACTGGAAACTGCTAGGCGGCACATTCATTAAAGAAGTGACAAAAGGCAGCGACGACCTACTTAAGCTGATCGCCATCATCGCAGCTCTAGTTGCTGGTATTACAGTTATCATTCTGACCTTATTCTTGAACCGCACCTTAAAGCCATTAACGACTCTAAATGACTATATGAAGCGTTTAGGGAAAGGCGAAGTCAGTCTTGATATTCCACACTCGAAGACGGATTCTAAGAATGAAATCAGTAACCTCAACAAAGGCGTTGCTGATATGGCTTGCAGGCTTAATAACTTAGTCGGTGAAATTCGTAGCACAAGTGACGAAGTACAAAATCGTTCCAATAGCGTGTCTCAAGATGCCAGCCACAATTTAGTGCAATCTGACCGTCAACAAGAACAAGTCGAACAAGTCGTGACTGCAATCGAAGAAATGGCGACGTCTGCCGAGTCAGTTGCTCAGCAAGTCAGCAGCATTGCTGAGAATGTTCGATTGGCAAACGATGATAGCCAGCAAGGGCTAGGTGTGGTCGAAGATGTATGCGTGGACGTTGCTCAACTGAACGACCAACTAGACAAATCAGCAGCCGCTATCGAGCAAGTAAATGTCGACAGTGAAAGCATTCAAACCGTCACCAAGATGATTGATGATATTGCTGAGCAGACGAACCTGTTGGCGTTAAACGCTGCCATTGAAGCCGCACGTGCCGGTGAGCAGGGCCGCGGTTTTGCTGTAGTTGCCGATGAAGTTCGAACTTTAGCGCATAGAACTCAAACATCAGTGAAAGATGTGGTGGATATTATTGAGAAACTTAAGTCCTCAACCGGCAATGCTGTTGACCTTATGTCGCAGAGCCAAAATAATGCGAATCAAGTGCTAGATAAAGCTCAAGAAGCCGGCACGGCATTAGAGGCGATCGCCGCTCAAGTTCAGTCAATTGCCACCCAAGCAGAAACTATCGCTGCGACTTCAGAAGAACAAGCGCAGGTTTCTCAAGAAATTGCGGCCAACGCTCACTCTATCAGTGATTTGAACCAGCAAAGTAGAGCGACCAGCGCACAAACTTCACGAAGTGCCGACGAGCTTCAAAGGCAAGCTGAATCCCTTAAAAAGCAAGTTGATTTCTTTAGATAGAAGTTAAACCTCTCCTAATAAAGGCCTGTCATTGATAGGCCTTTCTCTATCGGGTACTCGACCTTTACCCTAGCGTGGTTAGCTGCTTCCTGTTAAAATTTTTGACTTCGAATTTCCACTCTTGAGCTCGTCATGTCTTACCAATGTCCTTTGTGTCACCAACCACTATCGCTTACTGAGCGAACGTTTAAATGTGAAAAGAATCATCAATTTGATTTAGCAAAAGAAGGCTATGTCAATTTGATGCCTGCGCATCACAAACGCTCTAAAGATCCAGGTGATAACAAAGAGATGATGCAAGCCCGCCGACGTTTCTTAGAAAATGGTCACTACGAACCAATGCGTCAAGCTGTCGCGCGTCTTTGCTGCTCACATTTATCTACACCATCAGCAACCTTGCTCGATATCGGTTGCGGTGAAGGCTACTACACCAATGAAGTCGCCATCCAAGCAAACGACCAGACCCGTGTATTTGGATTAGACATCTCCAAAGTAGCAATCAAATACGCCGCAAAACGTTACACGAATTGTGACTTTTCCGTTGCTTCAAGCCATCGCTTACCTTTTGCTGAGCAAAGCCTAGATGCAATTTTAAGAATCTACGCACCCTGTAAAGCCGAAGAGTTGCAACGAACGGTCAAGGATAACGGTGTGGTCATCACCGTGACACCAGCCGGCCGTCATTTGTATCAACTGCGAGAAGAGATTTATGATGGCGTGCGTTTGCACGACGAAACCGCAGAAGCGATCAACGGTTTCACCTTGGAACATCAAGAACAGCTAAACTATACAATGGACTTAACAGGCGGCGATGCCTATGACCTATTGCAAATGACACCTTTCGCTTGGAAAGCAACAGAACAATTTAAGCAAAAGCTTCAATCTCTTCCACTTTTCCAATGTGAAGCAGACTTTATGTTGAGAGTTTATCGTAAGAATAGCTAACCAAACCTATTTGCTATTAATTCTCATTTGCATTGAAAGTTAATCTTGCCTCCTATATTATGCAGCGTTCATTTTTGGAGGCATTACCATGCAAAAACTCTTTATTTTCAGCCTTATCGCATTCCTTTCCGGTTGCTCTTCTACCTCAAAAGAACTGAATAACAACGAAGTTACGAGCTTCTACGATTATCAGCTTGCCTCTCCTTCTGGAAGCTTCATTGCACTGAACTCTCTACCCAATGATTTTTCTGACGCTGACGTCATTTTAGTTGGTGAGTGGCACACCCATGCGGGCATCCACCGTTTCCAAACTGATTTACTCAAATCCACTCTCCAATCTAGTAAGCCCGTGGCTCTCTCTATGGAGCAATTTTCCCGGGATTCTCAAGCGATACTGGATCAATACTTAGGTGGCGAAATTGGGGAGCAAACTCTAATGAAAGAGGCTTCAGCGTGGCCAAACTACGAGAGTGATTACCGCCCTCTTATTGAGCTAGCGAAAACCAACCAAATCGATGTCATCGCGAGTAACGCGCCAAAGCCACAAGTTCGTTGTATCGGAAGAAACGGGCTTGAATATTTAAATCGCCTCGATGATGACGAGCGCCTATGGTTAGCCAGCGACATCGATACAAGTGCCAGCCCATACAAAGAAAAGTTCATGGCCTCCATGCATCACGGTTCACCAAAGCAAACTAAAAAACAGTTTGAAGCTCAAATTATTTGGGATGAAACAATGGCGGAATCCATCACTCAATACCTTAAGCAAAAGCCAAACACACAAGTCATTCACATTGCGGGTAAATTTCATACTGAAGGTGGACTTGGTACTGCCCAATCGATTTTACGTCGATCACCGAACCTAAAAATCGTTATCGTTACACCAACAGACGAAATTACATCCGGTTCAACAGACTACCAACTTAAAGTGCTCTCACCACCTGCGCGATACATTAAAAAAGAGAATCGCATGAATGCCTACCATGCCCTAAGCAAAAGAAACAATGACCTGACCTGCAAATAAAATTACAGCTCTTGCTCTTCTTAATCATAGGCACAAGAATTGCTTAGTATAAAAATCAAACATTGAGATGATTATTTACACAAGTTTTTCACATGACTGCCGATACTGTTAGTTGAGGGTATGTTAAGGAGAGCAATATGACACCAGTAGGAACGAGCGGAGCACAGCTCTATTCTGCCCAGCAGGTAAAACCTCAAGCAAAGCCAGCAGCGACCACAGAAAGTGCGACACCTTTAAAGATGGAGCAGAACAAAGTGACTTTGTCGGATGAAGGCAAAGCGTTGTTAGCTGCATTGCAAGAAATTGAAAAGGATAATAAAAAAGCAGCGGCAGAGAACGCGACTGTGGGTGACAAAGTTGAATCATTTGCTCATGGGGCTTTAGGCATCGACCACCCAGATAAAATCAAAGACGAAGAAGACGGTTCATATTCCGCGGGGCAATATCTTTCCGCAGCGGCAACCGTTGGTGGCATATTACTCGCCCTCATTTAAATTAGATCCCTGTTAGACAAATAGAGCCTGCGCTAATAATTTTTGTCTTGAAGACAAAATACTCTGTTTGTTCAAGGTTCACAGCCCATTCAATAATAGTGGTTCAACTATTATGGAAGCACGCTCGTGAAAAAATCCTTTTCGCTCATCGATAAACCCACTTTTTTTGGTGCACTCGCACTCCTAATCACGATTACCATTCCATTGATCATGTTCCCAAGTCAGGGCGCAGAATGGATCGCAATTGCTAAATCATTTATGACCGACAAACTCGGTTTCCTTTACCTTGCTCTCGGCTTATGCGCATTTGGATTTATGATTTACGTCATATTCAGTGACATGGGGCAAATCAAGTTAGGCGACGCTGACGAAGCGCCAGAATTTAAAACGGCTTCTTGGGCTGCCATGCTTTTCTGTGGCGGAATTGGGGCTAGCATCCTGTATTGGGGATGCATTGAATGGGCCTACTATTATCAATCTCCGCCATTTCAGCTAGAACCTGGAAGTGAAGAAGCCGTACGCTGGGCCGCGACCTACGGTCTATTTCACTGGGGGCCAATCGCTTGGTCAATTTACCTCATACCCGCCCTACCCATTGCGTATTTTTTCTATGTGAGAAAACAGCCTGTTCTAAAAGTATCGAGTGCCCTCATGCCTGTTATTGGTGAGACTCGCAGCAAAGGGGCTTTAGGTAAAATCGTCGATGTCCTGTTCATCTTTGGTTTGCTTGGCGGCGCAGCAACAACATTAGGTTTAGCCGCCCCTCTTATTACAGAAGGCTTAAATCACTTATTCGGGCTGCCTAAAAATGACTTCACTCAAATCAGCGTCTTGCTTGTTTGTACGGCTATCTTCGCTTACTCATCTTACGCTGGCTTAGAAAAAGGCATTAAGATCCTAAGCAATATTAACTTTTGGGGTGCAATGGGGTTACTCGCTTTTGTCTTAATCGCAGGCCCTACGATCTTCATGCTAGAGACTGGCCTAGATTCTATCGGGCGTATGCTTTCTAATTTCTTCGTCATGGCTACGTGGGCAGAACCTTTTGGTGGTTATGGCACTTTTGATGACACTCACTTCCCTCAAGACTGGACGATCTTTTACTGGGCCTGGTGGCTTGTATTCGCGCCAAGCATGGGCTTGTTTGTCGCGAGAATTTCAAGAGGCCGAACCATCAAACAGATGGTATCTGGATCCATCTTCTTTGGCTCACTAGGCTGTTTTTTATTCTTCATGATTTTAGGGAACTACGGGCTGTCGTTACAGCTATCCGGGCAACTCGATATCGTGACTATCCTAAACACTGAAGGGGCGACCAAGGCCATTTTCTCCATGCTAGAGCAACTGCCGTTCAGCACTCTGGTTATTGCCGTGTTCACTCTACTTTGCGTTATTTTCACTGCCACGACATTTGATTCAATCTCGTACATATTGGCGTCTGTTGTGCAAAATAATGTGACCGAAGAACCGATGCGCTGGAATCGCATGTTCTGGGCTTTCACTCTATCTTTCCTTCCGACAGTTCTCATGTTCTTAGGTGGATTAAGCACATTGCAAACCGCAGCAATTGTTGGTGGCTTACCCCTTCTTGGCATTTCTATCATGCTGATGGTGTCGGCCGTTCGAGCAACAAGCTTAGACCTGCGCCACCAAGAAGACTACGTTGAACCGACGATTAACATCGAAGACTTACCTGACATGGATCCTTGGTCTAACGAAGGCATGGCACTAGCCAGATTCGAACGCAGCCGAGACACAGCTCAAGAAGCCGCAGAGCAAGAACGCGAGGCTTTATCCGATTTAATGGCCATTCGTAAACAAATTAGGGCCTTTGCACTTGAGCATAGTAACGATGGTGAATTTGACGACCACCAGTTACCGGAAGAATTACAGGCTGCACTAAAAGAACGATTAGACGCCGTACAAAAGACCAAAGAGCATAAGTTGGCGATGTCAGATGCCGCCCAGCTCGCTCGCACTGAATTCAATCAAGCCGTCATTGAAAGCAGCGCCATACCCGCACACTCATGAGATTCTCCATCTCAGCTATGACCAAGCCCACTTCGGTGGGCTTTATTCATTACACACCCTTTCCAATTCTCTCATTACAGTTCAGTGAAGATTATATTTCAGCAACAAAAGTGTCATAAGTCAGTGTTTTAATTTCGCCGCTTTTATAAAAAAGGAATATACAATGAAGCACTTAATTAAACCTATTGCGACCGCAATCGTGACTTCAACGCTCTCTTTCAACGTATTATCTGCAGAAATAAGAAATGTAATTCTGATGATTGGGGATGGTATGGGTCCGCAGCAAGTTGGCCTACTCGAAACCTACGCTAAGAATGCACCAAATTCCATCTACAAAGGCGAGCCAACGGCGTTATACAAGTTAGCTCAGCAAGGTGTGATAGGTTCTTCCCTTACTCACCCTGAAGACGCAGTTGTCGTTGATTCAGCCTGTTCGGCAACCATGCTAGCCACTGGTATTTATACCGCCTCAGAAGTGATTGGCGTCGACTCGCAAGGTAACCATGTCGAAACGGTACTGGAAAAAGCCAAACGCATGGGTAAAGCAACGGGGCTAGTTTCGGACACTCGACTTACCCATGCAACTCCTGCCTCTTTTGCCGCGCACCAACCTCACCGTTCATTAGAAAATGATATCGCTGTGGACATGCTTAACAACGATGTTGATGTCATGCTTTCAGGAGGACTGCGTCACTGGATCCCAAAATCGACTAACGACAAAGGGAAAGTCTACGAAGAGCTGAAGTCTTTGACCCAGGGTGATGTGTATTTAAAATCGAAGCGGAAAGACAACCGTAACCTACTAGAAGAAGCCCAAAGCAACGGGTACGAACTGGCCTTCAACAAAGCAACTCTTTCAGATACGGATTCAGATAAAATACTTGGGCTGTTTTCTTATTCTGGCATGAATGATGGCATTGCCTATAGCCAAACAAAACTCGACCCAAAGCGCACACAGCCGACACTAAAAGAAATGACAGACAAAGCACTGTCGGTGCTGTCCAAAAACAAAGATGGCTTTTTCCTGATGGTTGAAGGTGGGCAAATCGATTGGGCCGGCCACAGTAACGATGCAGGCACAATGCTGCATGAAATGATCAAATTCGATGAAGCTGTAAACTCTGTTTATGAATGGGCTCAAGGTCGTGACGACACGATTATCATCGTGACTGCCGACCATGAAACAGGCTCGTTTGGATTCAGCTACTCTTCACACAACTTGCCAAAACCTGAACCTCGTTCAGGTGAAGCGTTCAGCAACCGAAACTACGCACCTAACTTTAATTTTGGGAAATTCGACATTCTTGACGGGTTATACAATCAGAAAAAAAGCTATTACGGCATGATCAGTGAGTTTCAAAAACTGGAAGAGAACCAGCAAACCGCAGCTAAGTTTGCAGAAATCGTTAATAAGAATAGCGAGTTCCCAATTACTTCTGGGCAAGCCGCTAATGTGCTCGCGAGCAAACCAAACCCGTATCGCTTAGCTGGGCATAAATACCTTGATGAGAAAGAGGTACCGGCAATCAATGATTTTGACGCTTTCTACCCTTATAACGACCGAGGTAACTTACTGGCCAGAGAGCACGCTACAGGTCAAAACACCGTTTGGGGAACAGGTACTCACACGCATACCCCAGTCAACGTATTTGCTTGGGGGCCTGCGGAAACGATCTTACCCGTATCAAAAATTATGCATCATTCCGAGCTAGGGGAATTTCTGAAAAAACAGGTAAATTAGTGAGAGATCCTGTTTAACGAAAAGCTTAAAAAGAAAGAGGCACTCAATGAGTGCCTCTTTGCATCTGAATCTAGCGATTTGGGTGATTAATGATGTGGTCTTCCCAGTCGACGACATCAATTTCATACACGACTTTATTGCGAACACTTTCACCCGCACCATGCATCGCCGACTTGCTTCCCGTAATTAATGGGTGCCAATCTGGAATTGATTTATCTTCAGACAGCAAACGATATGCGCAGGTATCAGGAAGCCAATGAAACTCATCAATTTTATCGCGAGTTAGCTTCAAACACTCTTCACCAGAAGTAAATCGATTTGGGTAGTCTTTACAAGAGCACGTTTTGCTATTGAGCCAGCTACACGCCACATTGGTGTAATAGACCTCATCTGAATCCTCATCCATCAATTTATGTAGGCAACATTTACCGCAGCCATCGCACAGAGATTCCCACTCGCCCTCTGTCATTTGCTCTAATGTTTTTGATTGCCAAAATGGTGTGCTCATAGGATTACTTCTTCGTCGATTTCTTGGGAGCGTGTTATACCGCTAGCCCACATAAAGTTCAAGGATAAAAATTGCTCATGGCTACTGTCAGCTTGGCAATTATTTGCTACTATCGCGCCCCTTTGTTAATAAATGAGTCAATTTGATGGATTGTCGCCTAGGTTGTGGGGCATGCTGTATTGCACCAAGTATTAGTAGTAGTTTCCCTTTACATCCAAATGGGAAGCAAGCAGGTGAACGCTGCAAACAACTGAACACCGATAACCTGTGCAAGCTCTTTGGTAAACCAGAGCGCCCTGCTGTATGCCATGATTTTAAAGCCGCTGAATGGGTTTGTGGTAGCACTTCGCAAGAAGCCATTACCATCATTACTGACTTAGAAACCTGCACACAATAAACCGCATTTCTCACTCAAATGCAGATTAAATATACCCGGTAAAGACAACACCCGTTTTCACACTTGCATCATTTTATAAAACCCATCACAAACTCAATTGTCTGTCACAAATGGTCACATAGCCAACCATCAGCTTACGTTATAGTAACTCCATGAATTATTACGCTTCGTGGCAACAATGACCTTATCGACTCCCTTTCATATCATCTTGGTAGAAGATGATTTAGAGCTCGCAGAGCTCATTAGAGACTTTCTTCAAAACTACGAATTCACTATCGATATTGTTACCAATGGCATCAGCGCCGAAGCTCAAATTTTAGAAAAACAGCCTGATCTCGTGATACTCGATATCATGTTACCCGGGCAAAGCGGTATGGACGTATGCCGAGCAATACGCGCAAAGTACTCTGGTATGATCCTGATGCAAACTGCTTTAGACGACGACATTGATCAAGTCATGGGGCTCGAACTTGGCGCCGACGACTATATCGTAAAGCAAGTGAAGCCCCGGCTATTGCTCTCACGAATTAGAGCACTGCTACGTCGCCACGGCCGTCAATCTCCAGAAACCCATAAAGACGAACTAAAATTTGGCGCCCTCATCATCGATCTACAACACCGAACTGTCACGCTCAACAAACAAGCCGTTAAGTTGACTACGTCCGAGTTTGAGTTGCTTCACTTACTAGCGAAACACGTCGGGCACGTCGTTTCTCGTGATGATATTGCGCAGCATATTCGAGGCTTCGAGTACGATGGACTTGATCGCTCGATAGATCGTAGAGTTTCTCGGCTACGTCGAACATTAAGAGATGATCCTAATGAGCCAGAACTGATCAAAACCATTCGGGGAGTTGGCTATCAGCTATGCGCGCCGATCTCAGAGGGACAACTATGATTAAGGCATTTTCGATCCTTTGGTTAGCGGTATTTGTTCCTATCACTCTACTGATTTTCCCAACCTCTATTAACCCAATTCAACAACTCAATGAATCATTCTCGGAAAGCTTCTTTAAACAAATTTACGGCGTTAGCTTCGACTTACTCTCTGAAAAGCTATTAAGCCAACCAAATGAACAGTGGGAAACGACAATCCAAGAGTACGCTCTACAATTTGCTTATCCCCTCAGGCTAGAACCCATGGCAAATTATGAGTTTGACAATCAGCTGTATAACTCTATTGCACAGGGCGAGACCTCTTTTCTGTTTGGAGATCCAATGGCATTGATACAGCGCGTCGGTGAAAGCGATCAAGTAATCTATTTCGCTTTAAACGAGTCAACCGAACTTGCTGTTCTAAATCAAGCGAAAGGCACTCTCTACCTTGCCGCAGAGCACCTTAGAAGCTCGCCGAAAAGTCAATGGGATGAGAACCTTGCAGAGCAAAACGCTCAAATTCCTTTTCAAATCACATTGAAGACTCTAGCGGATCTCTCACCTGAAGCTAAGCAAGCTCTAACCGCGACAACACAGCAAGCCGTTAGCTACATCAACGCCAGTGGGCAAGTTGAATTACTGTCGTATGTCGAGCCAGGTGTTTGGCTCCACGTTCACGACGATATGTCTCAAGCAACCCAATTGAAGTTGACGACGGCCATCAGCGTTCTTTTCTTCATGTTTATCTCCAGTGCCCTATTCTTGTGGATCTACCCGCTGAGTCGCGACTTAAAAAGATTAGTCGCAACAGCAACCGAGTTTGGTGAAGGGGTGCTATCCAAGCGAGCTAAAGCATCTAAAATGTCTGTTGTTTCTCAGCTTAGTAGTTCGTTCAACAGAATGGCCGATAATATTGAGAACCTCATTGCTGGCCAAAGACAGCTAACCAATGCGGTCGCCCATGATTTAAGGACACCGTTGTATCGCCTTCGGTTTGCACTAGAAATGCTTGAAGACGATAAAACCTCCGCTGACCAAAAGCAAAAATACACCAAAACCATTCATTCAAGTATCGAAGACCTAGACCACCTCATTAATCAAAATTTGTTGCTGTCGCGCTATAACCGTGTCGCGGACCTCAGCCACTTCACCACATGCTGCTTCTCTGACTACCTTTTGAATGAGGTGGAATATTACAAGCTCGAACACTCTCAAATTAACGTGCGCTTTTATTGCTCTCCCGATTTAAAAGAGCAAGAGTTGTTTGTCGACAATAAAGGCTTAATGAGAGCGGTGAAAAACCTACTCACTAACGCCAGTCGTTTTGCTGATTCCCATGTCGTTGTTTCTTTTCAAACCGAGCACGAACGCTATAAGATCATTGTCGAAGATGATGGTGTCGGCATACCTAAAGAGTTTGCTGAGCGTATCTTCGAGCCTTTTACTCAGATAGATAACAAAGAACGAAGCAGCAACAAAGGGCACGGCTTAGGACTCGCTATCGTCAAACAAATCATGAATTGGCATAGCGGAGACGTATCCGTGACCAACTCTTCTTTTGGGGGGGCAAGATTTGAGCTCTCTTGGCCAATAGCATTCACAAAACCTAATCAGAGCACCTCACATTGTGACCAAAAAGGACACAATTAGTCCATAAAACGCCCACGACCCATTCAGAGTGTGAATGTTAATTTGAAGTGACTCCAACCTAGTCACTCAAAAGGAATTAGCATGAACACTGCAGCAAAATTAGCGACTGCTGTCATCACGACCGCAGCCGCGATTCTAAGTAGCATCAGCCTCGCCAAGCCCACCTCTTTTACACCCGGTTTAAGCGGTAGCATCAGTATTAACGCCGGATTTAGCCAGACTCAATCTCAAGGCAGTACGCACGATAATAACGCGCTCACTACTGACCTAGACAACAAAGGCGCACAAGTCGAACAAGCGATGCCATTCATTTTAGGAAAGCTGCAATATGGATTTGGTGACACACTAATTTTTTTGGGCAACAGCGAAGATCAAATTACTGAAGCCCAGTTTCAGGCCGAACTAGGAATCTCTCATAAAGTATCGAAAAGCGTTACCTTGACCACTGCCCTGTTTGGCAATATGCCAAGCATGGACGAAGTGTGGGAAGACCCTTATTTAACAGGTAAAGAAAGAGAAGCGACCGAGCAATCCGTCACTGGTGTTCGATTTGCTGTCGACCTTGCTTACCCGTTGCCGATATCCTTGAAATACGCGTACGCCCAAAGCGAAGTCGACAATGAGCGTATCGCCCAATCCCAGTCTCTATCCGGAGCTGACCTCGCCTACCTCGAGCGGGAGAGTCAATATCACAGACTTGGTGCGGAAATCACATTACCACTCGATCGCGCATTGATTCTTGCGCCCGCTTTCTATTACACAGTTCGTGATGCACAAGGTTCGGCAAACAGCTTCGGTGCGAGCAGTGCACAGCTTTCCATGATTCTTTCAAAAAACAGACACAACCTTATCACCACAATTAGAAACACGACTGCTACGTATGACACCGATAACCCAGTCTTTGGTCTTAAGCAAGATTATAAAAGCTTCGGAATATTCTCAATTTACAGCTACCACCAACTCTTTAATTGGAAAAACACCAATTTGAATATCATGGCTGGTTATCAAGAAAAAGAATCCGATATCGAATTTTACAGCAGTGAAAACACATTCTTGTCTACAGGCATCAGCTATAGCTTCTAAATTGTGAGGGTTTCCAATGTACCAATTACTCAAAATTACAACGTTAACGTTTTTAATGACCATCATGGGATGTAGCGTCGACGATACGACTGATGCAGAAAAATACTCAAAACCAACCGTCAATGCTGGCTCCGATCAACTGCATACTTTACCGCTCAATCGGGTCACTCTGAGAGGTAGTGCCAAAACTTACCCCGAAGGTGTTTTCAGCATCAAAACCAAACGCTGGACACAAATTTCTGGCCCTCAACAGTTAAGTATTCTCAACCGAGATGAGCTTACAGCAACCTTAATCAACCTAGAGACCGCCGGAACCTATGTCTTCGAACTATACGCAAAAGACAGCATCGGCCGAACAAATACCGATAAGGTAAGGATTGTCGTACAGCCACCAGTACAAGTAGAAAACGCTCAGAAAACCCAAGGCTATGATGACGACTATGAAGTCATGTGGAATATGGTGGCGGAAGAATATGTTCACTATAGCGATATAGAACAAGAATGGAACAGGCTTTATCAGCACAACCTTTATCGGTCGTATTTAGTCAGTACACAAAATGAATGGAAACAATTACTGCAAGATATGGTAAACGAGTTAAGCCATTCTGAGCCAACCGCTAAAGCAGCTGAAGTGAGCAGCCAGTCAAGTGAAACCCCAACCGTAATTTGGGGTATTCATAATGGCAAAGGCATGATTAATTTTAATAATATAGGAAGAATGCCACTCGACCAGATAGAAAAACACACTTCCGCTGCTATCCACAACTTAACAGAGGTAGCTGAAATCGAACTGCACTTCATAGGGAATGAGCCTATCAATCAGCAGGCTTCACTTAGCCTGATAAGCTTAATGACGGCTAACGCGACACGAATATGCGTGAGAGATAGGCAGGAGCCAACAAGTTGCGTCGAAATATTAGAAAACCCTCTCCTAACAGGGAAAGTAATCAAGGTTAAAGCCGATGGAGAAAATCGCCATTTGTCCGCCCTTAATAACTACTTATCCTTGCATGGACAAGGCGTTGACATTTATGTCGTCGAACCTTTACTTCCAATAATACGATAGCACTTTTTAACTGAGCTAGTTCCAATAAAAAAGCGATGCCTAAGTAGCATCGCTTTTTAAAATTTGTCTAGCCTAACTTTTGCCTACCCAACAAGGAGTGTGACAAAGTCGTACCATCTACAAGTTCTAACTCTCCCCCAACAGGGACACCATGAGCAATGCGGCTTGCGCTCACTTCATGTGCGTGACACAACTCTGCAATGTAATGGGCTGTTGCTTCACCTTCTACCGTAGGGTTTGTCGCCAATATGACTTCAGTAATGTCACCGCGACGGAGTCGGTAGTCTAAAACGTCTAAGCCAATATCACTTGGACCAATGCCATCCAATGGTGACAAATGTCCCATTAGAACAAAGTAGCGTCCAGAGTACTGTCCTGTGGCTTCAACTGCTGCAATATCAGCAGGGCTTTCCACCACACAAATTTGACCGTTCTCTTGTCGCTTAGGGTTAGTACAAATATGACAAGTGTCTTCTTCCGTAAAAGTACGACACTCATTACAGTGGCCAATTTCTGTCATGGCCTGACTCAGTGCCTCTGCTAGCTGCAGACCACCTTTTCTATCCCGCTGTAACAAATGAAAGGCCATACGCTGTGCCGATTTGGGGCCAACCCCAGGTAGACAACGTAAGGCCTCCATCAAATGCTCCAGCATATGACTGGTACGCATTAATAGATCGCTCTAATTGTTAAATCACAAGCGATTTAGAATGGCATTTTCATACCTGGTGGTAATTGCATACCGCCAGTTACGCCAGCCATTTTTTCTTTTTGAGTTTCTTCAACGCGACGAGCAGCATCGTTAAAAGCAGCAGCGATAAGATCTTCAAGCATCTCTTTATCGTCTTCCATTAAGCTTTCATCGATTTCTACGCGACGTACGCTGTGGCTACCAGTAATCGTAACTTTAACAAGGCCAGCACCAGACTCACCTGTAATTTCCATATTTGCGATTTCTTCTTGAAGCTTTTGCATGCGATCTTGCATTTGCTGGGCTTGCTTCATTAGGTTACCCATACCGCCTTTACCAAACATGTTAGTCTCTCTGGTTTAATTGGTTATTAGTTTTAGATGGGGTCAATAGTCAACTATTCAACCCTATCCTATCGTTTATTGGATGAATCTCGTTATATTGGACGGACGCTGTCTCGATCTATTTCGGCTGCGAAACGTCGCTCAATAAATTGAACATGTGCATCATTTTCTAGACTAGAGAAAGCTTGTGTCAATTTCGCTTGATACAATCTTTCTCTTAACTCTAGCGGAGTTTCTCCACCCTCGCCGATTTCCACATTCAGATGACACTCTTCACCGAGCACGCTGTTTAACGCTTGAAGCAATTCACTTTGAGCACGGTCAGTATTCAAGTGTGCTTGGCTCGCACGCAATGTTAGAGAAATAGACGCGCCATCTTTTTTAAAGACAGAATTTAGCGCCAATTGTTCCACTAACTTAGCGGTTTCAAGTTTGTGAATGGTTGCAGACCAATCATCTTGAGCTATCGACTCTTTCAAGAGCTTTTCGACCATTTCAGGTGTTTTTATATGCTCTAGGGCTTTCTTTATTTGAGTGGGACTGAGCTCTGTCGTCTTCTCTTTCACTACAGGCTTTGACGGCTTCCATCGATAGGGCTCGTTGTCCGGCGCTGTATCTGTTGGTGTTTGAGAAGCTGGCGACACCCACTCAGACCCGCCATGTTGCTGTGCAACACGTTCAAGTACTGATGATTTTGTCGGTGCCGCTTTAGCTTTTTTTGGCGTAGAGCCTTTATCCGCAGGTTGGCTACCACGACGTTGAGAACGAAGCTGGTGACGTAAGCCACTAACGGGGGCTGCAGCGCTAGGCTGTGCCGGAGGTGGAGTGGGCTGTGTACGACTTGGTTGCTGAGCAGGAGGCTCATTCATTGCCGGTGGAGCATAACTCGGGCGATCATCATACATCGGAGCAGAATCATACTGCTCTGGCGTATATTCAGGTTCATTGTAATTAGGTGGTGGCGCCATATTTTGTGGCGGCACAGGAGCCTGATTGATTGGTGCCGCTGACTGCCTCGGAGCCTGAGCAACCGGAGCTTGAGCTTGCGGTGCTGGCTGTGAAACTGGAGCGCTAGGAGCTTGCACAACAGGCTCAGCAATAGACTCTGTACTGATTGCACTAGGCTGAGTCTGAGAAGCTGGTCTAAAGGCCAACATTCTTAGCACCACCATTTCAACGCCTACTTTTGCAGCGGGTGCAAGAGGCAAATCTTCTCGGCCTTTCAATACAATTTGGTAATACAATTGAACATCTTGAGGTGTAAGTGCTTGACTCAATAGCTCGATTTTTTCGGCGTCCGGCTGAGCTTTATCTAAGCTAGATGGAAGCGCTTGATACATGGCTAGACGATGAAGTTGAGTCGCTAATTGATTTAATAAACCATCCCACTCAATGCCATTTTCCGCAAGTTGCTGAATTGTATCCATCGCCACCTGAGGTTGCTTTTGACTGACCGCTTCAAGCAAGTGAATCGCTTGGTCAGTATCTAAAGTACCGAGCATATGAGCAACCATGTCGGTTGCAATTGAGCCGTTCCCTAGCGCTATGGCCTGATCCGTCAAGCTTAATGCATCACGCATACTGCCATCTGCTGCATGCGAGATCATGCCCAACGCTCTAGGCTCGGAAGAGACTTGCTCTTGCGCTAAGATCGTATCAAGTTGTTCATGAATATTATCAACACTGATCGGCTTCAAATGGAACTGCAAACAACGTGACAAAATGGTCACTGGCAATTTTTGAGGATCGGTTGTCGCAAGTAAGAACTTCACATACTCAGGCGGCTCCTCAAGCGTTTTTAACAACGCATTGAAACTGTGCCTAGAAAGCATATGAACTTCATCGATCAGGTAAACCTTAAATCGACCACGGGCCGGCTTGTACTGAACGTTATCGAGAAGGTCACGAGTATCTTCAACTTTGGTTCGTGACGCTGCATCAATTTCTAATAAATCAACAAAGCGACCTTCATCAATTTCTTTACAGGTAGAACATTCACCACAGGGGGTTGAGGTAATACCTGTTTCACAATTCAGCCCTTTAGCGAACAAGCGACCTATCGTTGTTTTACCAACGCCGCGAGTTCCGCTAAAGAGATAAGCATGATGCAATCGGTTCTGACTTAAGGCGTTTTCGAGTGCCGTTAAGACATGGGCTTGACCAACTACTTCATTAAACTTAGTTGGTCGCCATTTTCGCGCTAACGCAAGATAACTCATGAATAATTCCGTAAAGGATTAATGACCGTCAAATTCACAGATGCTGAATACTTCAAGGCCCAGCCCTTCTAGACGCTTGTCACCACCGATTTCAGGTAAGTTAATCACAAACGCAGCGTGTTCAACATTACCACCTAGTTGGCGAATAAGCTTAGTTGTCGCTTCAATTGTTCCGCCCGTTGCAAGGAGGTCGTCAACCATCAACACTTTGTCACCTTCAACAATAGCGTCAGTGTGAATCTCTAGCGTATCTGTGCCGTACTCTAGCTCATAAGACTGAGCAATCGTATTGCGCGGCAACTTGCCAGGTTTACGAACAGGAACAAAACCAACACCTAGCTCGAGTGCTAAAGGTGCACCAAAAAGAAACCCACGAGCTTCGGTGCCCACAATTTTGGTGAAGCCCATCGCTTTATACTTCTCGACTAAAACACGAATCGTTGCTTGGTAAGCCGACGCATCTTCCATCAGGCTAGTGACATCGCGGAATAAAATACCTGGCTTCGGGTAATCTGGAATACTTTTAATACTTGCTTTGATCTGAGAAATAGTTGCTGTAGTCATAATTTTTATTACTTAAATTGGCAGCTTGCCCTATGTCGTTATCATTATTAGTAGGGAAAGGGGCTGATGGCTTTCCGCATTGCGGCTTTCGCGTAGCAGTGCTGAAAAAATAAACGCCCACTTCAAAAGCAGGCACACATCTACCAATGTTAGTGATTTTCTTCGCTCTCAGCAACTAGCTCATGAGTAGGTAAACGCAGAAACCATGACAATAGAATGACTAAGACTAAGATTAAAAAGCCTTTAACCCAAAGGACTGGAGCAAAATAAATTGAAAAGGAAAAGCTCAGTAGGATAAAAAACAAGCCGCGGTTTTTTACTTGTTTTGTGACCGCACCATTTTCATGCCAGTTCGTTAGCAATGGGCCTAACGTTTTATGTTCGTGCATCCATCGATGAAACCGAGGGCTACTACGCATAAAGCAAGCACTAGACAGTAGTAAAAAAGGCGTGGTTGGAAGAAGTGGTAGAACAATACCTAGAAAGGCAAGAATAAGACTAAGGCCACCAACAAAATTCAGGGAAAGTTGACGAATACTGATGATAGCCTCCGTGATTTTTAAAAAGTTGCATACCCGTTCAAAACACGGATTACCGTTAGCGTCGCAGGTAAAAGCGGCACAGCTAATAATACGGCAATAAAACCAAGAAGGTAAAAAATATTAAACGGGTCTTTAAAGTCTTTACTAGATGACATTTGCTCTTTCTCATTATTGGTAGTTTGTTGCTGGCTACCAAGCCATCTCACGTTAATGAAACGTGAAATAAGCGGTATAGCCACCACTTTTCGGTAACTATACCTGACAGAAAGGTTAACAAAAACCGATGAAAAATAAGGTTAATCGCTTGAACCTTGATGTATATCAAGGCTAAAACTCGACGCCCCAAGTCGACTTAGAGACACTTGGCAACCCGATCGAACCTCTAGATCTTGTGTAATGAAGTTCTTAATACAGTTATTACCAAGCTGCTCCCCCGCTGCAATATGCTTATTTACATATCCGTTAGACCATTGAGCGTCTAAACCCGCTGGGAGTATCGAAAGCGTTCCTTCAGATAAATCCGCCACTCCAAAAAAGGCGTTAACCGGTGCTGCACATTTTGAGCAGTTGATACCTTTTTCCAAAATCTCAGCCATATCTTTCAGATCAGCACTGTAGTTCTTCAAGTTTCTTAAATAGTCATGGAACAAGGCTCGCACTAGCAAGGTTGTCGCAGCGCCGCCTTCTTCCGTGGAAGATGAATCCACTAAATAGAACGCAAATTGCCCATTCATCAGCCAAGCGTAATCAAATACCAGCGGCATGACATCGGTTGACTGCAATAATCGGTAAGAGCATTTCCAACTCCCTTGAGAGGTGTCTTTGTCAGGAAGCAATGCATGTAACAAATCTTTAGCGGCACTTGGGTTGTCTTCTAAGTAGTCAAGATGCCAATGCAGTTCTTGGTCTTCGGGAATGTCTCCTCCCCCATCAACACAAAACCATTGACTAGAAAAGTCTCGTTGATCAGTTAAATGATCAAAAGAGTCTTTCAAGGTGTTCTCAATCGCACTCGACAAGAAACTATGATTTTCAATTGGTTTAGGTAAAAAGTCTTTAATACCAAACCGTAGTGCTTTCGCAACGTCAGACATTTCATCGGTTGCAGACACAACGATTAGGGGCAAAGATGGATATTCCAAACTCAGTTCTTCGACGAGTTCAATTCCATCGAGCACTGGCATTGAAAGATCACAGATGATTAGGTCAGGTTCAGCAGTACGCAGTTTACGTAGCGCATCTAAACCATTTTCGGCTTCTATAACGTCATACCCTTGAGCGTCGAGGTATGCACCGGTAATACGTCGAAATATGGGATCGTCGTCAACCAGCATAATCAGCTTTTGAGCCAACATTTCTTGCGCCGAGGTAGTTGCTGGCTGACTGTGAGTTTTATACATAAGCTTGCGCCTCACAAAGCATTTAAAAGAATTATTATTATTATCAATTTACGGACATTAATATAAAACTTAGTAATAAAATGCTATTTATACAAATGATGCGCTTGTAAATGGGATTACGTACTAGATATGGGATTCCTGTAAATAATGCAACATGTTGATGTGACGCAAGCTTTGATCGCAGAGTTACGTATAAATTAACCAAATTAGTAAGAAAATGTGTCCAGAAGTATGAAATTAGATGATTTAAACCTGTTTAGATTGGTTGTTGAAAATGGGAGCTACACCGCAACTTCACGTAAGACGATGATCCCCGTTGCAACTATAACCAGACGCATACAAGCCTTGGAGGACTCTCTAAACCTAAGGTTATTGAATCGTCATGCTCGTAAACTCTCGTTGACAGAAGCCGGTGAGCGTTTTTTCAACGAGTGTTCTCCACTATTGCAAAGACTTGCTTCTACCGCCGAAGAGTTAACGGACGAGTGCAAGGGCGCCTCGGGTAAAATTAAAATCTCGGCACCATCTAACTTAACTAAGCGCATGATGATGCCTATGTTCAGCGAGTTCATGAACCTTTACCCAGATATCAATATCGAACTCACCATGAACAACCAAGCTGACCAACTCGATCCAACCGAGTGGGACGTTATTTTTCGCGTGGGGCCTCAACGAGATTCCAGTCTAATTGCACGTAAAATTAGCTCAGTCAAAGATATCCTCGTAGCCAGCCCGAACTATTTAGATAAGCACCCAGCCCCTTGCCATGCCGAAGAGCTCGCTAACCATCACCTGCTTAAAGGCTCTCCTTTAATCAAGTGGCAGTTGACGAACTCTAACGATGAATCCGTCATCAATACAGAGAAAGGTCGCTTTAACGCTAACGCACTTAATGTGGTTCGACAGGCATGCTCTGAAGGCCTAGGCATTACATTGATGCCTGACGTAATGATCCGCGAGTACATCGAAGATGGCAGTCTCATTCAAGTATTAGAAGATTGGAGCGCGAACCCTCGCGACATCTACATGCTCTACAACCACAAAGATCATCTTCCAGAAAAAGTTCGCTTGTTTATCGACTTTGTCATTGCGTACCACATTCACTAATACTTAAACGCATTCGATTGGAATTCTGAGGTATAAAAAAACCAGAGCCTAAGCTCTGGTTTTTTACTTTATACAAATCGCGATTAAGCGCCTTCGTTATGTAACTCTAAGTTTGCTAGATCTTGCGCAATTTCACGTTCATTTTTTGAATCGTCATTACGCAATGCGTCTAAGAAATCTAAATACTTCTGATCGATATCACCAGTTACGTATTCACCATTAAATACCGAAGTATCAAAGCGAGCAATATCTTGATTTCCTAATCCAACAGCACTGATAAGATCATCTAGCTTTTGGAAAATCAGTGCGTCAGCACCAATTTGCTTACAGATAGTTTCGTTATCACGACCATGAGCAATCAGCTCAGTGGCACTCGGCATATCGATACCATAAACGTTCGGGAAGCGAACTTCTGGAGCAGCTGAAACCATGAAGACTTTCTTCGCACCAGAGTCTCTTGCCATTTCGATGATTTGCTCAGATGTAGTACCACGAACAATAGAGTCATCAACAAGAAGAACGTTTTTATCTTTGAATTCTGAACGAATAGCATTCAGCTTACGGCGAACCGACTTTTTACGTTGCTGCTGTCCTGGCATGATGAACGTACGCCCAACATAGCGATTCTTCACAAAGCCTTGACGGTATGGTTTATCAATCGCCTGGGCAATGCGTAGTGCAATATCGTTTGAAGTTTCAGGAATAGGAATTACCACATCAATATCTAAGTCGGCATATTCTTCCTTGATACGTTTACCAAGCATTTCACCCATTTCAACGCGAGCGCTGTATACCGAAATCTTATCGATAAATGAATCAGGGCGAGCAAAGTAAACAAACTCAAAGATACAAGGGTTTAGTTGTGGGTTGTCAGCACACTGCTTAGTGAATAGCTCACCGTCGAATGTAGCGTAAACCGCTTCACCTGGTGCCACGTCACGTACGAAGTCAAAACCCACCGCATCAAGTGCAACTGATTCAGAAGCGACCATATACTCGGTACGACCATTCACTTCACGCTTACCTAAGCAAAGTGGGCGAATACCATGTGGGTCACGAAAGGCAATCATACCGTGACCAATGATCATCGCAGCAACAGCATAAGCACCACGGATAGTACGGTGTACATTTGCTACTGCGCGGAAAACATCTTCAGAAGTGACGTTACCTTTAACAGTATCAATCTCATGAGCTAATACGTTAAGTAGCACTTCTGAATCTGAAGTAGTGTTGACATGACGGCGGTCTTTCTCGAAGAGCTTCTCACGAACTTCATTTGCGTTCGTTAAGTTACCGTTATGAGCAAGTGTGATACCAAATGGCGAGTTCACGTAAAAAGGTTGTGCTTCTGAAGCGCTTGAGCTGCCTGCTGTCGGGTAACGAACATGGCCAATACCAACGTTACCTTGCAAGCGTTGCATGTGCTTTGCTTCAAAGACATCTTTAACTAAACCATTCGCCTTACGCAGACGAAAACGATTGCTTTCAATGGTACAAATACCAGCGGCATCTTGGCCACGATGCTGTAATACCGTTAATGCGTCATAAATAGACTGGTTTACAGGCGTTGAACCTACGATTCCAACAATACCACACATGTCCTAATCCTCGATTTGCGACAGTAACTGGCGCTAAATTGCGCCAGATAAGAAACTAGATGTTGCTTGTAAATGCTCAAAGAACGGTGCAATGATTCGGCTGAATTCAGGAACCAATTGCGAGCTCTTCCACCATTCTGAACTTGGGAATGCGGTAAACGCATCCATAAAAAACAGTACCGCTGAAACAACAAGAACCCCACGTAAGCCGCCAAAGACGACTCCAAGAATCCTGTCTGTTCCAGACAACCCTGTTTTTTGAACAAGTTGCCCAATGACATAATTCACTAATGCCCCGACAACAAGTGTTGCAACAAATAATGCTGCAATAGCGGCTCCGTTTCGGAACATGTCGTCTTCAATATTGGTGAAGTACACCGCTAATTTTGCGTAGTACTGGCTAGCAATAAAAAATGCGCCAAACCAAATGACTAACGACAATGCTTCTTTAGCAAAACCGCGAACTAAACTGATCAAAGCTGAAAAGCTGATCACTCCTAAAATGACAAAATCTAACCAATTCATGAATTCTTCATCTTAAGTTGGCGCGCATTTTAACAGAAAAAATGCTGACGCAAACGTTTTCTTATGGGTTTAGTGGTTTAAATTTGAGCAATTGACCTTTTGAACCGGTAATTTTTTCCAATTCCTTAATCTGTCGCTCAAGTTTAGATTTGGATACATCAGGTCCAATTATGACTCGTGTAAACGACTTTTCTTGCTTGGTATGGGCTTGGTATCCACGCTTCTGCAAATCCTTAACCACATTCTTCGCATTATCCGCATTTTTTAGTGCCATCAATTGAATGATCCATGCGCTGTCTTGATACTGATTTTTTTCTTCCACTTCTTTAATCACTACGTTCACAGAGTCAGACTCGGTGTTCGAAGCCATTACTTCCGTCGTTTCCTCATTATCAATCGTCTGCGATACCGGTGAATCAGGCAAAGAAATATCATCTTCGATAGGTTCGAGGACTTCAAAGACTTCTACTTCGCTCTCTAATTCGGGTTTGATCGGAATGCTGGCAAATTCTTCTTTGTAGTGCAGCTTCTTACCATCCAAAACATCAGGAAGAACAATTACCCCAACTGCCACCAAAATAATGGTGCCAACCAATCTACTTTGAAATTTACTTGCCATCTAGTTTCCTTTTCCTTCCCAATGGTCCAGCACTTCCCCAACGGTATGGAAAGAACCAACCACTAGAATGACATCTTCTTCACTTGCATTTGTTAACGCAGCTTCAAAAGCCTCAACTGGGTTAGCATACTTTTCAGTATCTGATGGCAAACTCTTCACTAATTCGTCAGCAGAAGCCGCTCTTGGCCCATGAAGTGATGCAGGGTAACAGTGAGTAGCAATTGGGGATAACACTTCTAAAGTCGCTGGAATGTCTTTGTCGTGAAGCATAGCTACAACCAAGTGAACATTCTTCCCTGAATACTTCTCAGAAATCTGATCTACAAAATATTCAGCGGAGTGAGGGTTATGAGCGACATCTAAAATTATGGTTGGACGATCACTAATTTTCTGCATGCGACCAGGTAAGAAGGCATTCTTAAGTCCATTAACAACATTCACATCACTGATATCCAGTTCCGCAGTCCCAAGAGCCATTAATGCTGTCGCAGCATTTGGAAGTGGCAAATTAGGCAATGGCAAATCCGTCAGCTGAAATGCCCCACTGTTCCAATTCCATTTCGAACCAGTCACTTCATAGGTATATTGAATACCGACTTGATAGAATTCCGCTTTGATATCGTCTGCATGCGCCGCAACCGTTGCTGGCGGTTTAGGTTGACCACAGATGGCAGGCTTGCCGCTACGGTAGATACCCGCTTTCTCAAAACCAATTACGTTGATGTCATCTCCTAACCAATCGACATGGTCAACCGCTAAGCTAGTGATAACCGACACGTCGTGCTCGACGATATTGGTCGCATCCAAACGCCCTCCAAGCCCTACTTCAAGCAACACTACGTCGACCTGTTCAGTCTGGAACAACCGTAATGCGGCTAATGTTCCATACTCGAAAAAGCTCAGGCTGATATCACCACGCTCTTTTTCGATAAAGTCGAAAGCTTGGGTGTGTTTTTCATCAGGGAGGTCTTGTCCATTGATACGGACTCGCTCGTTATAACGGATTAAGTGTGGAGAGCTGTAGACGCCTACGGAATAACCAGCATCTAGAAGAATAGCTTCCATTAAAGCACAGGTAGAGCCTTTGCCGTTTGTACCAGCGACAGTAATGATATGCTTTGCAGGTTTAGTAAGGTTTGCTTTGGTCGCAACAGCTTGAACACGGTCTAAGCCGAGGTCAATTGCGCTTGTGTGGATGTTTGTTAAATAATCAAGCCACATCTCTAGTGATGATGTGGCTTGAGGAATAGGTTGTTGACTCATCTAACTAATAACCATGATTAAGTTGGTTTGTTAGAAAGTACTTTACCCTTTTTCTGGCGCTTCTGGTACTTCATAAGTAGCTTCATTTGGTGAATCGTTCACAGAAACTACTAATGGAGATTTTTGATTGGTCATTTTCGCTACTAAGCTAGCAACACGTTGACGCATCTCACGACGGTCTACAATCATATCGATCGCACCATGGTCCAACAAGAATTCACTACGTTGGAAACCTTCAGGTAGGTCTTCACGAACGGTTTGTTCGATAACACGACGACCAGCGAAACCGATCAGCGCTTTTGGCTCACCAATATTGATATCACCCAACATTGCTAAACTTGCTGAAACACCACCCATTGTTGGATCAGTCATAACAGAAATAAACGGTAAACCTTTTGCAGATAAACGCTCAAGTGCAGCACTGGTTTTCGCCATTTGCATTAGAGACATCAATGCCTCTTGCATACGAGCACCACCACTTGCAGAAAAACAAACTAAACCACAGTTGTTTTCAATTGCAGCGTCAACAGCACGAACGAAACGAGCACCTACAACAGAACCCATTGAACCGCCCATGAATGAAAATTCAAAAGCACACGCTACGATTGGTAAACCTAACAGTTCGCCTTTCATTGCGACTAATGCGTCTGTTTCACCACTGTTTTTCTGTGCGGCAGAAATACGCTCTTTGTAACGTTTTGAATCTTTAAACTTCAGTTTATCTTTTGGCTCAAGATCCGAGCCTAATTCTTCACGCTCACCGGCATCTAAGAATGTTTCCAAACGACGACGCGCTTTCATGCGCATGTGATGGTCACATTTCGGACACACTTCTAGGTTACGCTCTAGTTCAGCATGGTAAAGCACTTGCTCACATGAAGTACATTTAGTCCATACGCCTTCTGGGATAGAAGCTTTGCGTGAAGTTACGATGTTGCTTTTTTCTAAAATCTTTTCAAGCCAACTCATGGAAGACCTTTTCTCTATACTCTTCCGCTTGATTGCGAAAGATAAAATTTGGGATTATGCGTGGGGATTAAACCACATAAAACAGCGAGTGTAGATAAAAAACTGGTTGTACCTATTTTCTTTACCTATATTACTTGCCTAGCTAGTAAATTTTTTGAACCTAAGTCCCACATTTAGTTCAAATTATCAGGTAGGAACAGTGGACCGATTGGCTCTCTTGGCAACTCAAAATGTTCTGGATAATCGACATCTACAAGGTACAAACCTTCTGCTTTCGCCGTTGCGCCTGCTAGTTTTCTGTTTTTGGCTTCCAATAGCCACTCTATCCAATTCGGTTCTTGCTCGCCTTTGCCAACCGCGATAAGACTTCCCGTGATATTGCGGACCATATGATGAACGAATGCATTAGCTTTAATATCAATCACTATATAGTGGCCATGTCGAGTCACATTCAGGTGCATAATATTTCGCCAAGGGCTTCTCGATTGGCAATGTGCAGCTCTAAAAGATGTGAAGTCTTTTTCACCTAGTAAGTACTGACCAGCTTCATGCATTTTTTTCTCATCCAGTTCACCATGGTAATGACTGACACCAGAATTCAAAATACCAGGGCGTAGCGCATGATTAAAAATGACGTAACGATAGCGCCGTGCGGTGGCAGTGAATCGAGCATGGAACTCTTCTGGGACTTCTTTCGCCCATCTCACGGCGATAT
>Ga0213838_1000439_pt1 | contig 32118 bp, 30 predicted proteins | sample SWPATP13_FD_160577 | JGI IMG/M metagenome (GOLD analysis project Ga0213838, IMG submission 160577) | Coastal seawater microbial communities from Marineland, Florida, United States - SWPA TP1 #3 | ecosystem: Environmental > Aquatic > Marine > Coastal | place: USA: Florida | collected 2016-08-06 | reverse complement strand
ATAACGGCGACACAATTGATTGAAGAAAAAGAAGATGTCTTGTATCGATTAGGTCACTCAAGTGTGCTCATGAAGTTGGATGGCCAATTGGTCATGGCCGACCCAGTCTTCAGCGACAGAGCTTCTCCGGTTCAGTGGTTTGGTCCTAAACGTTTTCATTCCACACCAATCAATCTAAAAGCCCTTCCAAATATTGATGTGGTGATCATCAGCCATGATCATTACGACCACTTAGATAAAGCATCAGTTAAAGTGCTGTCTGAGAAAGTGACTACATTCATCGTGCCTCTGAGGGTTGGAGAGTACCTGAAAAAGTGGGGAGTGAAAGAAGATCAAATCGTAGAATTAGATTGGTGGCAGTCAACTACAGTAAATAATTTAGCGTTCACATTGACGCCTACGCAGCACTTCTCTGGCCGTGGTTTGATGGACCGCGACGAAACCTTGTGGGGAAGCTGGGTGATAAAAAGCAATGAGGTGAATGTTTTCTTTAGTGGGGATTCAGGTTACTTCAACGGCTTTAAAGAGATAGGTGAAAAATTCGGCCCCTTCGATCTGACGATGATTGAAACAGGGGCATACAACTCATTGTGGGCCGACATTCACATGTTCCCAGAGCAAAGTGTTCAGGCTCACCTTGATTTACAAGGTGAAGTGATGATGCCGATTCATAACAGTACGTTTGATTTATCGTTACACGATTGGCACGAACCGTTAGAAAAAGCCTTTCAATTAAGTAAAGAACGAAATGTAACGCTCGCCAGCCCAATCATTGGTGAGCGACTGACCATCGCTAACCCTGCGCCGGCGACAAAATGGTGGTATCAAGAATAGGTGCCCTAGTGAGATAGAAGGCCGAGCAAAGTTGAGCCTTCTATCCATTCGTTGGTTAGAGATTGACGGGTTGGTTATTGGTTGGCCGTTTATTGAATAGCTCGCGTGATCCTTTCAGTTTGTTTCTGAACAAGGACTCAATCATTAAATAACGATTGGGAAGTTGGCGATTCTTCTTCCGCACCAAATAAAGCGTTTCTTGAACGGGCGCTATCGGCGTCGCGATATGCAGCGTGTTTGCACCGGAAAAGCTCTTTACGGCACTTCTCGGTAAAACGGTAAAGCCAAGCCCTTTAGATACTGGTAGTAAGATTTGTCCCACTTGATTGATGTAGCCAGATTCAGGAAGATCTGAAATGTTGGCTTTTTTAAGGTTGTCGTCGCCGCATCGATCAAAATAGAGGGACAGGTAGTGCTCGGCATCTGGGTGGCGAACTAAACCTGTCTGACGCAACACTTCTAAAGTGATGTCTTGATTTTCAAAGGCTTTAGGTAAAATCAAGCAAAGCGCTTCCTCTCCAATCTCTTCGCTGTCATATAAACTGCTATTGGGCTGATGGGTGACAATTCCAATATCGACTTGGCCGGCCTGAATATCATTTAAGATCTTCTGGTTAGGGGCGGCTTCCACTTGGATGTTTAGCGCTGGGTGCTGCTGCTGAAGATCAAGTAATAACGGATAGAAAAACAACGCCATAGAGCCCGAGCAAGCAATTGAACAGTCGCCACTATGCGGGTCATCAAAGTTTAAATTATCAAGCAATTCTGCTTCATCTTGAGCGACTTTAATGGCGTAGTGGTAGACCTGCCGTCCTTCCTCTGTAAGTTCGAAACTCTTTTTTTCTCGAGTAATTAGCGAGTGCCCGCAGGCTGATTCTAGTTTGCGAATATGTTGGCTGACCCCTGGCTGTGTCATGAACAGCTTTTCTGCCGTTTGGGTGAAGTGGCCGACCTCGACCAAAGTTTTGAAAGTATTAAGCCAGAGTGGATTTAACATTGCGTTACCCAGCGTCATTGATAATAAAAAATTATTATATTGACTGACTACGATAAAAGCGAGTTCTCATAAAAATGGAAAGCTAATGAAAAACACACAGTTGGACGCGATTACGGTGTAGCAGGCTCCTTGTTTTTATTTTATATCTGCTCGAGCTTCTTACTACTCACGGTTTGAATTGACTGTTTTATACGCAAAATTTAGTGGGATTTTTTATAAATAAACCCGGTCTTAAGATAATAATATAAATAACACATTTACAATTTGAATGATAAGTTCGAAACTACCGGTTATTACATATAACAATAATTATTTGACAGACAATTTTTACGGGGAATCGGATGCGTATAAAAGTTTTTAAGCGCAAAGTAAAAGACACTTTTTTTGGCAAGACCACGAATACCGCTTTAGATGTTCAGCTGCTTGAAATGGCTGATGCGCGTATGGGGGCGATGTATATGCTTGCGAATACAGAAGTCAATAAAGTGTCGTCTTTTTCAAATGGTCACTTTTTCGAAAACTTTGTCATAGGTGCAGAGCCTTTGAGCGACTTAAAGTCGATTTCTATGGGGTTATTGCAAAAAACAGACGCTATGGCGAAGTTTAAGCAAACGAAAGTCGGTGGAAAAGTGGCGAAGGCTGCCAGCGTTGCTGGAGAGGCGACATCGGCAGTGATTCAAAAGATCAAAACCATCATTTCCGAGTTTTTTAGAAAGCTCGTGAATAAAATGAAAATGGTTTATGGCGAAGCTTTATGTGGTGCCGAGTGGTTTGCAGAATTTGGCACATGGTTAACTGCTGAATTTGCGGGTAATTTTTCCAGTTTCATTCCAGGTTGGGGTTACGTTCAAAGTGCTGCTGATATTTACTCTGGCGTAAAGCAAGCGGCATTTAAGTCGTATGATTTAGTTACTCAAATGTACGCTGGGCGTGGCGTTGAGTTACTTGGCGGCCACCCGAGCATTATTGCAAACGCCCTAGCTAGGCACTCTGCTGTTGGCGTAATGGGTGGCTTGAAAAGTGCGGCCATTGGAGCGACTAAGATTGGATTAGAGGCTGCTGGCGACGCGTTTGCAGGCGCTGGGGTATTGGTGAGTGCGATAAGCGGTTTGTTTGAGCGCGTGGTTAAACTGGTCGATTATATGGTTCAACGCTCACTCGTTGGCAAAGTGTTGAAGCGAGCTAAAAAAGAGTGGGTAAATCGTGATTCAAACTCAAGCTTAGTTAAAGATCACAAACGCTTTTCTGAATGGTTCCAAACGGCGGTTATCACAACTCCGATCATTGCTGCGATTGTCATGGGAAGTGGTTTTGTGGCGCACCCCTATAAATTTATTCAGTTACTAACCCCCACATTAGGTGTCATCTCTCAAGGAGAGTTCAATAAAGGCGTCGTCTATATTGAGAAGCTTAAAGCGCTCTCAACAGGGTATGTTCAAGAGTATGCTGATGGTTACTCTGTAAACTTTACTAGCCCTGACGGTATGGTCAACGCTAGGTTGAAAGAGCTGATGGAAGGGAAAGGAATACTCGATGGCCATGAAGTGGCGGTATCGAGTACCACGCCTTAAAGTGGACTAAATAGCGAAACGGAAGCGGGTTGGAATAGTAAGCCTCAAATCAAGAGTATTGGTTAGGGGCTTTGTTGATGAGTTTGTTGCGCTGTCTACGTAAAAAGAAGAACGAGACCAAGCGTTAATCGACCAAACCGTTGCGCTTTAGCCCGCGCCTTACGTTCTTGCACAGTTTTCCAAACTGTCTAATCTCTTCAAAATTTGGCACGATGCCTCGAGATAGGCTGTGTTCCCAATAAGTCAGTTCCGTATCGACGAGCTCTAACAGCTTTTTAGGGCAACCTACGCATTCACCTTTAGGTCCACAAACAAATGTTTCAGGATCTTCTAAAGGGAACTGCTCTTTCACATCTGCGATGAGTTGGTGCATCGCGGTTTCTAAGTTTGGTTTGGCCATAGTCTGATTCATAGTTCGGAGTGAAGGCGTTATACGCTGGAATTGCGGATGTTAAATCAGACTGTAGAAAAACGAAGTTGATCAAAGATAACAAAATCGAAACTATACCCTAAAGAGGTAGGCTGCTGCTCAGTTGGCAGCAGCTTGGGCCTCTTTTCTGGTTTAACTAGAAGTCGGCATCAACTTGAAAAACGAGCCACTCTTTAGTGACTGGGTGCTCTAATTCGAGTTGTTCGGCATGTAAGTGTAATCGGTTTGCTTTGATTCCATAAAGGTCATCACCTTTGATTGGCATGTGTAAACCTTCGGTGTGCGAGCAGTGAACTCTTAATTGATGCGTACGACCTGTTTTGGGGTATAGGTGGACTTTGGTCGTGGTTGAGTGGCGCTCGATAACTCGCCATTTGGTTTCTGCAGGTTTGCCATGCTCGTAACAAACCATTTGTCTTGGTCTATCGTTGATGTCACCACGTAAAGGCAGCGTGATGATCCCCTCATCTTGCTCGAGAACCCCTTCTACTAATGCGACATATCGTTTTTGAACTTCTCTCGCCATAAATTGTTTTTGCAGGCTTTTGTTTGCTCGTTTTGTGAGAGCAAAAATCAAAATGCCTGAAGTCGACATGTCTAAGCGATGAATGACAAACGGGCCCTCAACATCGGTAAACATTTGTTCGATTCGGTAAGCGGCTGAATCTTTGATTGTTCGGCCTGGGACTGAAAGGAATTCGGCTGGTTTGTTCACCACCACGATGTGATCATCTTGGTAAATGATATCAAGCTCTTTGCCCTCAGCCGGGTTCTCAAGTAATGGGTTAGGGTCGATGGTCATACCCTCTAGCATGTGACCTAAAATCGGCTCACATTTACTTTGGCACGACGCATAAAACTTTTTGTGTTTCCTCACTTCAGATTTTGGAGAGACGCCCCACCAAAACTCGGCCATACAAATAGGCGTTAAGTGATTTAAAAAGGCATATTGAAGTAACTTAGGCGCGGCACATTCCCCAGAGCCTGCTGGTGGAATCTGATTGGGAGTGTTTTTAAAAATCTCATTCAGATCTTTTCGCTCGCCAGTGGTGTTTAAAAAAGCGTAGTGAGCAAACAACTTGTGCTGCAGAACGTTGGAAAGCCTAGCTCTTTCTGCTTTGAGTGCTTCCAGTTTGTGTGCGTAAACGTCCACTTTAGCTTGCACTTGGGCGAGCGTGCTTTCCCAATTGAGTTTTAAATATTTTTGCTGATTTTTTTCTGCAACGCTTTCTTTCCCTAAGTCGAGAATAAGCTGTTCTAACGCATTGTTGTCCAGCGTCATTTCACCTTTAGCGCGTTGTGCCTTACGGCGTTTTCGACCCTCAATAATACGTTGGCGCTGCGCTTCAATTTCTAGCTCTGCTTGTGCCGTTTTTTGCTTTAGCTCATCAGATAATTGCGCAAGTTCCGGGTGCGCCAGTAGCGCTTTGTATTGATCGCTTACTGCGGTGACTTCGGCTAATTGGCCTCGGTAGAAACTCCCTTCTGCCAGCATATCAAATACCGGCGGAACGAAGCCTGGAAGAAGGTTTTGATCGGCAATTTTTCCTGAGAAAGCCGATAGGAAGCCAATTTCTCCTTGTGGATTTTTCACAACCAAAACACCGAACATTTTTCCTCTTTCTTTCGTTGCTTTTGAGCCAGAATCCTTGGCTTGAGGCGTTCTGTCGATATCATCGAGCCCAAAATCATGTTGCCACTGTGTCTGTTCTAACAAATGACGTTGTAATTGTTCTGCGGCTAGTTCACACAGCGGATGTGGCTCGTAGTAAAAAGGAAAGGTAAAGCGTTCAGGAAGCGTATAAGCATCAATAGAGTGGGAAAATGGGGTAAAACAAGGTTCTGAAGAGTGCATACAAATCGACTTACTGAATGGTTGGAAAGCAAATTGGAGGAAAGAAAGCCCCCTACTAGTGGCGTGATTCTACGGGTTTGCATTGCATCCGTCATCTTTTGATTGGGTTTGCCCCGATGGTGACGAATATCCAAGTTTTCACCTTGGATAGTGCAACTTGACTAACCTTTGACATATCAATAGGCGGCTCGTTCTTACACTGATTTTAACGTAACAATAGGTAATGAAAAATGTTAACAGAAAAAGAGAAAATGTTGGCGGGAGAGCCTTATGACGCCTGGGATCAAGAGCTTTACAGTGCGAGGATTGAATGTCGAAAGTCGATGCAGAAACTCAACAATAGCATTTCTGATACTGAAGAGTGGAAATCTGCAATCAAAGCGCTAGTGCCTAGTGCGGATGACTCGACCTATTTGGAGCCTCCATTTCGTTGTGACTATGGGACTAATATTAAGGTGGGCAAAAACTTTTACGCCAACTTTAATTGCGTGATCTTGGATGTGAATACTGTCGAGATTGGTGACAATGTTATGTTTGCGCCAAACGTACAGATTTACACAGCAGGTCACCCCATTGATGCGACATTGCGGGTTGAGGAAGGGATTGAGTTTGGTCACCCGATTACCATTGGTGACAATGTGTGGCTTGGTGGTGGCGTGATTGTTTGCCCGGGTATCAACATCGGTGAAAACAGCGTAATTGGCGCTGGAAGTGTCGTCACTAAAGATATACCAGCCAATGTGGTTGCCGCTGGTAATCCATGTAAAGTGATTCGAAAGATATAGGTCTACTGCTTTAAATTCGCTAAATCTATGGGTGGAGGTTGATTACCGTTAAACAAGAAGGCAGAGTGCATAGAAAATGACAGCTGTGTTTACTCTAGATTAAAGGGACATCACGGGTCAGTAATTAGAATCAACTCGCTGTTATTATCGACCTTATTTTAGCGGCTTAGGAGAATGAGTATGGATCTCGCGACAAGGCTAGAGCTGTTATTGGAAGTTTCAGAGCATGGCTCCTTTGCCAAAGCAGCCGATGCAAGAGGATTAGATAGATCCGTTCTTTCTAAACAGATAAAAAAATTAGAAGACTCCTTAGGCTTAAGGTTGCTTAATCGTTCTACGCGGGCACTTTCTTTAACCAACGCGGGTGTTGAAATCGTCAAGCAGGCACAAAAAGTGAGAGAGCTATTGGATGATACTCGTCATCTGGCGGATACCTTTCATGATGAGCCAAAAGGTCGGTTAAGAATTTCGACTTCTACTATGTTTGGTCGAAAGTATTTGCAGAAAGCGACCGAAACATTTTTAGAAAAATATCCATTGGTTAGCATTGAAACCAATTTGGATGACAGAAAGGTTGATATTATTAGCGACCGTTTTGATGTCGTGTTTCGGATCGGGAGGCCACAAGATTCCAATTTAATCGCGAAAGTACTTGCTGATAATCGCTTAGTTTTGTTGGCTTCCGAAACGTTTTTGGAAAAACATGGTTATCCCCAAACCCTTGAGGAATTAGCTGAGTTACCCGCAATCAGTTATGCGAATGAGGCTTTCTCATCGAATAAGATTCAGTTAGCACACAATACTGACCAAAGTAAAAATTTCAGCTTTGTTGCGAAAAGTCGTTATACCGTTAATGAAGTAGAATTGGTGATGGAAAGCTTAGTCGCTGGACTCGGTTATGCGATTGTTAGCCAATTTATGCTTATGGATACGACAGAGAAGTTAGGCCTAGTCGAATTGTTCCCTGACTACCATATTCCTTACGAAGGATGTTTATACGCGCTGTATTCGCATCGTAATCAACCGCCATTGGTTAAAAGCTTTATTGAAACAGTACAGGAGACGATAGGTACGCCTCCTATATGGGAAAGTTATCTTCCCTAGTGCCCTAGGTTATAGCGATAAGCTAGCTCTCTTGCTCTCACCCACTGAGAGCAAGTAACGCTAAAGGTGTATTTTGCTCCACTAATTAAATAATCATTCCTTTCATCAATATATTTTTCCTTTATTTCTTTCAATTAGATGCTCCGCATGAACTTAGTGATAAAAATCACACTTACCACAACCTATTGAAAAATAAATACTTATTTCTGTCCTCTCTCGCGATAAGTGTTTGTTATCACGTTATTGGTGCTAAATATTCCATAATGTATGGTTATAAAAGTCATTTACTACACAAGTGTGCAGTATAATAATAACCCCATCGAGCAAGACATACTTACTTAGCTCTGAACAAATTAGAAAACAATACCTAAACAAAATTGAGAGAATCATTATGAAAACAGTACTAAAAGCGATTGCACTTACAGCCCTAACTTCAACTATTGCCTACGCGATGCCAGCGAGTGATTATTCAATCCGTGTTAATGCTGACCGTAACCGTGCAGATGTAACAGTATTAAAATCAGGTGAACCTGCGAGTGACGTCTCTGTGAAAGTGATCGGTAACGGAACAAAAACCTATGTGACTGGTTCGAAGGGCACATTTATGGCAGCAAACCTTTTTGATAACGGTCGCTCTTTCACGTTCGAAATTACTGATGAGAATGGTCAAGTCGTTCGTGAGCAACGTTACTTAACGTCGTTCTAATTTAAATCTTGAACTTAGATAAGAAAGCCTGAATATTCGAGAAGGCATTCTAAGTCAACGCTATTAGTCAGCTGTTTTGCAGAAACCTTACTTTCTTCTAGGTGATACGAAAGGCTAGGTTTCTCAATACAGCCGCTATAGCAGTTGTTACGAAAAACGTTACTTTACAAATATATAGATGGGATCTGGTTTGACTCCCTTTCTGTATGATTAGTGAGTAATGGGAATGGGTGAATAATTTAGCCGTTCTAATTCTACCCTAGGTGTGATCAAGTCGGCTTGAACAATTTTATTATTGCGGTCTATAATCTCGCCATCATATCTCTAGGAGCCAGCGCCATAATGAATTACTAACTTCCTGACAGTCATTAAATCAATTATTTAGACTCTCGGGGTTAGTGGGCGTTGCTTTCGTCATATCTATCTTATTATTCTTACGTGCTTGTTTGCATTATTGCCGCTACTTGACGTAATTATATGACCCAAACAATTTTGTAACGCTCGGCGCACTTTATGTTTTTAGTAGCACAGCCTCCTTGAGGTGAAGCTAAAAAAGCTTTTAGCCGCGCAGCCCCTTTTGCTTACATCGTAAAAGGAGGTATCTCATGCCTGCATTAATATCACATCACGTTTCCTTCCAGTTAGACACCGGAGAGTGGCTATTCAAGGACATTAACTTTAGTTTGCCCGAAGGCGTCACAGGGCTTGTTGGTCGCAATGGAAGCGGAAAATCTGTGTTTTTGTCTCTGTTAACCGGGGGACTAACGCCCACTCAAGGTTCGGTTTCGAAAGTGGGCTCGATTGGGCACTATTCTCAATTACCGTCGGCGTTATTAAACAGCCAAGTGACGATCGCCCAGTTTTTAGAAATAGATAACAAAAGATCCGCACTTGACGCTATCGCACAGGGGAGTTGTGACCCTCGTTGGTTCGAGATTGTCGGTGACGATTGGAACCTTGAAGCACAGACTTTAGAGACTCTCAAAAACTTGCGTTTACCGACTGATTTGGATGCGAAATGCTGTCAGCTCAGTGGTGGGCAGCTTGCGCTTCTACAGCTTTATAAGCTGTTTGAATCTGATGCGAAAATTTTATTGCTAGATGAACCGAGCAATCACATTGATAGCGTTGGAAAAACTTGGTTGATCAGCCGTTTAAGGCAAACAGTCAAACCCGTATTGGTGGTCAGTCATGACCGAGAGTTACTCCGAGAAGTAAGCGGGATCTATCAGTTGACGGCTCTCGGTTTACACTATTTTCAAGGAAACTACGATACGTTTTACGCACAGCAATCACAGCAATCCTTGGCATTAGACAAACGGATTAGCCAACTTGAATCAGAAAGAAAACGAATCGAAAGGCAAGCGCAGATCAATCGCGAGAAAGCTCAGCAAAGGGAATCTCAAGGAAACCGAAAACGACATTCAGGCAGCCAACCGAAGATCTTGATGGATGCTATGAAAGGCAAAGCGGAGTTATCCCGTGCTGCGGCGTTAACGAACCAGCAAAATCAACTGGCGCGTAATCACGCTAAGCTGTCGGAGTTAAAGAAGCAGCAAGAGGTGCTTAAGCCTCAAGCCGTTTATTTACATAATGCCCAACACGCAAAAAAGCGCACTTTAGTGATATTAGATCACTTAAGGCTCGATTTTGGATACCGTGAACCCATTGATCTAACTATCAAGCACATGGAACGCTGGCATATCGAAGGAGACAATGGAACCGGGAAATCAACGTTGTTAAAGGCTATTCAAGGCCAGCATCAGTACTTTCATGGACATTTGAAGCGAATGACTCAGACGGTATATTTAGATCAATATTTTGGTTTATTAGAGCCATCCCTTTCCTTACTCGATAATCTGATGAAGTATTGTGCCGCTTTACCCGAAAGTGATGCGCGAGTTTTGTTAGCTGGAATTGGGTTTAGAAAGGACACGGTTTACCGAAAAGTCGGGGATTTGAGTGGCGGTGAAAAAATGAAGCTAGCCATGCTAGTGGTAAGCCACATTGAGGGTGAACCATTATTGTTGCTGGATGAGCCTGATAACCACTTAGATATCGACTCAAAGAAGATCTTGGCAAGTGCGCTACACCAATTTAAAGGGAGTTTTGTCGTGGTGAGTCACGATAAAGATTTTGTGTCGGAGCTAGGCATTACGCGAACCTTGACGCTGAATCAAAGTCAGTAACCTAATTGAATCCGAGCGGCTTGGAAACCGCTCGGAGCAATCACACACTTATATTAGAAAGCTGAGTGCCTCATTGGACTCTGCCAAAGGTATTTGGTAGCTCAACGACACCCAATGATGTCTTAGGCGGCGTAGATAGAGTGAAAGATGAAATTTACCTTTCTCCTTGAACCTCAAAGTCGTCAAATACCAAACGCGCCTTACCATCTTCTTGAATTTTCCAGTGTTCGCGATGTACCACACCAAACGCTTTATTCATGGTCCATTGAGCAGATAAAATAAAGCCGTCTTCACCTTCTTGTTCCCATTGAACTTCGCTGTAGTCAACGTTTGAGAAACCTTGGTCAATGATGTTTTGCCAAAAAGCTTGGATTTCATCTCGCCCGGTAAAGGTACCAAAAGGTCGCGCTTCCATAGTCGTGCCTTCCGCGTATTGCGCTGCGCAACCAGCTGCATCTTGAGAATTAAATGCGACTTGCCATTCGGCGATGCCTGCTTTACATGCGTCTAAAACTTGTTGCTGATTCATAAAGTGTCTCCTTGTTCGTGATGGTGTCACTTTATGTGTATTATTGTTCTAGAAAAACAAAGTAAAGTGAAAATACTGTTTAGGAAATTAGAACAATGAATAAGCTCAGGCAGATGATGGTGTTTATGAAGGTGGTGGAATCTGGCTCGATCACCAAAGCGGCTGACAAGTTAGAACTGTCTAAATCTGTGGTCAGTCAGCACATCAAACAGCTTGAAACTGAGTTAGGGGTTACTTTGCTTAAGCGAACCACCCGCAAGCAAAATCTAACGGCCGAAGGCGAACGATTTTTCACGCATTGCTGCACCATTCATGCGGTGTCTGAGCAAGCATGGGAAGAGGTTACCGAGCAACAAACCGTGCCAAGAGGGAAACTTAGAGTCACCGCCCCTCATGCATTGATGGATTCGATAGTTGCTCCTGCATTGGTTGAAGCTTTTCATGCTTTTGCAGGTGTTCAGTTGGAACTGATTGGTAATGATACACAGCTAGACCTGATGCAAGACGATATTGATTTAGCGATTCGTCTAGGTGAGTCAGTGAGCAGTAACTTGAAACAGCGAAGGATCGGGGCGATTCGTGATGTCTTATGTTGTGCAGCGCACAATAAAGAGGCATTAGAGCGCCAAATGTCATTGCCTTATGTGGCAAATAATTGGCAGCCAAAACATATTGAGCATGAATTGCATTCAAAAACGGGCCATGAAATTCGGCAGTTTAAGGCGGATGTTAGGCATCGTGCAAATACGATTTATAGCTGTACCTCATTGATTACAAAGGGGGCAGGAGTAGGAATATTGCCTGATTTTGTCTTTTCTAAATACCATGCTACATTGACAGAGTGGCTTCCTGACTACCAGTTGACACCGACTTCGGTATACGTTTTGCATCCATATCAAGGTGCGATACCGGCAAGTGTAAAACTTGCCATTGACGCAGTCAGTGAAAGCCTTACGCAGTCTCAGGCTGTGTAGTAGGCGGCAAAAGGATCATAAGAATGTCGTCTATTTGCAATCGTTCTGTCACATGCCAATTCTAAATTGGTGGGGTTACTTAGCAGTAAATGTGTTACTCACATCATATAAAAAGGTATATGGTATTAGGAACTCTTTATATTTTGTGATTGTTATCACTGTTATGCACGGTAAACATCGATAGATTCGAACGGTTGGCAAAGAAAAAAAAGAAAGCTCAAGAAGAGCAGATTAAGAAAAGGAACACATTATGAAAAAAATGAGAAGAGCACAGCTTCATCGCGTTCGCATTCAATACTGGAAAGACACCGCGAAAGAAGCTTCAAAAAAATAATCGCTTAGGCGATACCCAAACGAGCTGGCATAACGTATTTAACGACATGAGTTTGTCAGCTCACTATCCCCCCCTCCCTTTGAAATCCCCTTAACTATCATTAACAACATCCCCTCTTTTATCTCATCATTAGCATTGCCGCTTAGTTTTCATATTTCCGAATACTAAAAAAACTCCCGAATAATTCAGGAGTTGATTTGAGTTAAGTTAAGCCGACTTCTTACTTATCGATTTAGCAGGCTTTTCCAGCTAACTTCGTTGGTTCTACTCAAGTTTAAGCTCGCCCACAATGCCAGGGTGCCCACGGCGAAATAGGTGACAAGGTATAGCGTTGTTGCGTCGCCGAGCGCAGCAAAAGGACTTGGGGAAAATAAAATATTAACTGGCAGCATCAGCATCTCTGAGAGGAACTGATCGATTCCGTAAAACCCAAATAAGCTAATTGCCAACCACTTACTCGCATAAATCACCACTAGAATCACAATCAGCGGTGAACTGACGATTTGTGACACCATCAGCATCACACAAGCGAATGGGAGCAGTGCAAGAGCAACCATGAACATTCTGCCAAGAAAGGTTATCCAGTTAGTCAGAACATAAATTAACGATTCTTGTTCGACGAGAAGTGCAAGTTGCTTATCCGAAGAAAGGTTGATGATCCACAAGAGTAAGTCTGAAAATAACACCAGAAACGAACAGATGACGGGAATGGCCAATAGGCCAAATGAGAGCTTCACTGCATGGGTCAGTAAGTTTGACACCGGCATGCTACGCCAGAACATTGAGCTTCCCTCTTGGCGCTCTTTTCTCAATGTTTTTGGTAAGTAAAGCATACTGAGGATCAATGAAACTAACCCTGGTCCAAACGTGATCAACATGTTTAGGTCACGCACAAACTCCATGTGTATATCACTAACATCGCCACTGAATTCCATTTGAAAAAACAAATTGTGCTGTGCGCTGCTGCTAAAGAAAATACCAACGAACAACATGAATCCGCATAGTGCAATAAAGGCAGGCAAACGGGTTACGATTTTATGTTCTAGTAGCTCTTTTTCTAGCATATAAATACTTGGGTGCATTAGTTGATCCCCATTTGAGTGGCTAAAAATAGATCGGCAAGTTTGACTGGATAAATCGTACCCATGGACTCGATTTGGCTGCGATTATCGCTTTTAAGTAGCCATTTTGTGCTGCCAAGTCCGGCTTGTTTCGATAGTGGTTGTAATGCTTCAATTTGAGCTTGGTGAGTGTTGGGTGCATCAACCACAAAGTAGTCTTCTTCAATGCTTTCCATTGATTCGCTAAGCACACATTGTCCTTGCTTGAGAATGAGTACATCAGTAATCAAGTGTTCAATTTCGGCCACTTCATGGCTAGCAATGATCAGTGCTCGTTCCCCATCATGAAACCACTCAAGCAAATGGCGATAAAATGTTTCACGGTAGATTAGATCAAGCCCAAGCGTCGGCTCGTCCAAGATCAAAACTTTAGTGTCAGTGGCGATAATAACGGCGAGGTGAAGTTGAACCTTCATCCCTTTCGATAAGTGTTTTATTTTGGTGTTTGGTTTGATGTCCGTTGCTTCAAGAGTTTGGTTTGCTTTTGCAATATTGAAACTTGGATGAACACCAGAGGTGTACTTAAGTAGCTGTTTTACTGTCATCCAGTCGGGAAGAACGTTGACGTCTGAGATGTAAGACAGGTGGTTCATCATTTCAGTATGATCATGAATAGGGTGACAACCATTTACGCGGATCTCTCCTTGGAAATGATGAGCGCCTAACAGCGATTGAATTAGGGTAGATTTCCCCGCGCCGTTGTGTCCAAGAAGCCCAAGCACTTGGCCTGCCTTTAGTTCGAATGACAGGTTTTGAATTCCTATTTTGTCAGAATATGCTTTGGTAACATTCTGAGCTGAAAGTAATGTGGTCATTATTCGCCTTTCATTTGTATTCTTAGTTGCTTAACAAATTCGTCTACGTCCATGTTTATGTGACGTAATGTATCCGCAATTTGAGGTACTTGTTGATCTATAAATTGAGTGCGTTTGGCTTGCTTTAGCAGGGCTACAGCGCCTACTGCAACAAACATACCTTGGCCGCGACGCTTTTCGACTAGCCCGTCGTCTACCAGTAATTGATAGCTTTTCATTACGGTTAAGTGATTGATCTTCAAGTCAGCAGCAACTGTCCGAATGGAAGGAAGTGCTTCACCTTCTGGCCAAATCCCTTGTAATATTTGGCTGCTTATCTGTTCACTCAATTGTCGAAAGATCGGCTGATTGTCGTTCCAATCCGTCATTATTATTCTCAATTATGGTTGGTGTTATATCTGTGTATAACACTATACTCAATCCCAATTTATGCAAGTCTTTTATAAAAATTGCTTGTTTTTTTAAATATAGAGATAGCCGTACAGTAAAAAAGATGAGACCATATGGTATCTTGTTCCATTAAATGTTGGCAGTTGAGTAGATGCTGGATATCAACGACAGAAAATTAGTCTGGTTTATTAAATATTTACCTATTTCAATCATTGTTGCTTCTGCAATTATCCTCAATGCCGTGATGGTGGTGGGCATCAATCATAAAGTGAGAGCATTGGTTGATTTGGTGAAAACCGATTACATTTCTGCTCAAAAATCGATTGTAGAAGCGCAGGTTTTACAAGTTTCTCAGCAGGTCGAACATATCCAAGAAGTGGTTTCTCAGGAAGTGAAAAAGAAGCTGAAATTGAGAATGGATCGCGCTTATACCATTGCACAAAACATCTACTCTTCCAATCAGCACCTTTCTGAAAGCAATCTCAAGTTACTGATTATTAATGAGTTGCGTAGACTCAGGTACGATGATGGGCGAGGGTACATTTACCTCTATGACATGGATGGAAACAGCGTGATGCACCCAATCCTTCCAGAAAACGAAAATACCAATCAAATTAATATGATGGATTCCAGAGGAAATGCCATTATCCGTAGCCAGATTCACTCGTTAAAAAATGAGACCGGTGCGTATTCGCGTTATTGGTTTATCAAGCCCGGAGCTGGTGAACAGGAATTTGAAAAGCTGAGTTATAACCGACGTTTTGAACCGTTTAATTGGTATTTGGGCACTGGCGAATATGTTATCGATATCGAATTGACCGCTCAGGAGCGTATTTTAGCCATTCTTTCCAAAATCAAATTTGGAGAGGATGGTTACTTGTTTGTGTTTAAGAGCGATGGGACGAGTCTTCTCTATTTTAACGAAGTGATGAGATCGAAGAATCGGAATGTCTTTGAAGACTTGGGTACACAATTTAGGGACGAAGTGCTTAGAATTTCCCCTGAAGGTGGTTTCGTTGACTACGTGACCTTTAACGAACAAGGTTACCTCGCGCCTAAAAGTAGTTACGTAAAAGCGTTGGATGATTGGGATTGGATTGTCGGGACGGGTGTTTATCTAGACCAAGTTAATGCGTCTATTGAAATACGTAAAGATGAACTCTTGGCTGAATCTCGTGAAGAGTTCAAGTTTGTGCTGTTGGTCAGTGTCATCGCCACTATGTTCTGTATTTTCTTTAGCGCATTAGTAAGCCGCAGAGTCTCGGCACGGTTTGCACAAATGGAGAGCCGAATCTCTGATGACTTTAGCCGCCTGCAAACGAGTCGTCGTCGACTTGCTCATATGGCTAGCCATGACTCGTTAACCGCATTACCAAATCGCTCACAACTTGAACTACAAATTAGCCAACATATTTCGCGTGCGGAAGAGTCAGGCAGTTTGGTCGCTATAGTGTTTGTTGATCTTGATGACTTCAAACGAATCAACGACCAATATGGCCATACATATGGCGATGAATTGCTTAAGCAAATCAGTTCCCGCTTTAGCCAAATTCTTGATAGCGGTGATGTGGTGTCTCGCTTTGGTGGTGACGAGTTCGTATTTTGCTTGCCAATGCTCAACGATTTGAGTGAAGCGGAACAAAAGGTGAAGCAGATATTGGATACGTTCCAGCAAGAGTTTGAGTTAGGGGAGGCCTCTGTGCAAACTCGCTGTTCAGCCGGTGTGGCAATGTATCCGTACGATGGTACCGAAGTCGAAGATTTGATCGCGAAAGCTGACATTGTGTTGTACAAAGCAAAAGAAAGCAGCAAGGGCGATGTGGTCTTTTATGATGACGTGATCAACAAGCAAGTTCAGTTCGATTATACGGTTGAAGCAAAACTGAAAAGCGCACTATCGAAAGGTGAGCTAAGCGTCATGTATCAACCTCAGGTCGATTCGCACTCTCAGCAGTTAAAAGGTATTGAGGCGCTTTGCCGCTGGGAAAATGATGAACTTGGGTTTGTATCACCGCTTGATTTCATTCCCGCAGCAGAACGCACCGGACAAATTCAATCGATTGGTGAATTTGTACTGACTAAGGCGTGTGAAGATACCCTGAAGCTAATGGGTAATGGGCCGAACGCTGTTGGTGTTTCTGTGAATGTATCGCCAAAGCAGGTTTTAGATACAGGCTTTGCAGAGCGCACCATTAAGCTTGTGGAGCAAACCGGGCTTGCGCCTAGCCGTCTCACTTTGGAAATCACTGAAAACATTCTGATCAAAGAAATACACGTGGTGGAGCCGATTTTACGTAAATTACGAGATCACGGTTTTGGTGTGTCTTTGGATGATTTTGGTACGGGCTTTTCATCTCTTAATTATTTGAACACGTTGCCAATCAGTGAAATCAAGATTGATCGGTCTTTCGTTGGTAAGTTAAACACGAGCCAGCATAGCGAAACCTTAGTGAAGGCCATCATTGAGATAGGCGCATCTTGTGATATGAAGGTGGTAGCGGAAGGCGTTGAAACCGAACAGCAGCGACAAACCTTGAAAGACTATCACTGTGATCTTCTGCAAGGTTACTACTTCGATAAGCCTTTGAATGTTGATGACCTAATTCAAAGCTATACGCAGCCAGAACACGTTCAGCCCGCCTAGCGCAATGAATAGGAAGGGGCACCCTCGATAAGGTTACCCCCTAACATTATTAGTCGGTTTAGGTGTTATTCGATTGAAACTCAAAAGGTGAGTGCGTGAACTGTGGGCGAGTGTTGAGCTGAGTGATGTCATAGACCATGTACCCAACGGTTGTTGAACGCTGATACTCCGGCACGCGATGATCGAAGCCATAGCATGTTGCCGGTGCAATCAATTGGGGAATCTTTTGTAGAGTGGGCCCGACTTGAACGGTTTCATTGAAGTATTGGTGCGCATGTCCGCTAATAATCGCCAAAGTTCGTGGGCGAATGGATTGCCTAACCTGAGCATGGTTCTCGATACCGATTGTTTGAAACCAATCAGCACCGATATTGTCGATAGGGTGATGAACTACGACCAAGCTGTTCTTCTTACGTGTCTCTTTTTTGAGGAACTGCAGTGAGCGTTTAGAAAGCCGCCCAGAACCTAACGCCATTTTAGCCAGAGGTTTATCACTGGAATCACACAGTAACAATTGACAGTGAGCACTTAGCCTAACTTTTGGCTTTATTTGAATGCGGCTGTCTTTGAATGCGAGTGCCATTAAGGCTTTGCAATCGTGATTACCAGGAATTGCATAGATGCTTGAAAACGTACTGTGTGATTCAATAACTTGCATAAAATCAAGGTATAGCGCTTGCGTTGGGGAGCAAACCAAATCCCCTGTGAGCAAAAGAATATCGTGCTCTGTTCGGGAAGCATTAGCGAGGCGTTGATGTTCGATACGTTCAAGAATGAAGATCAGGCGCTTTTTAGCATCGAGGTCAGAAGCATTGTAGTGGCAGTCACTGATCTGAAAAATTCGGCAAGTATCCAAAATGCGCATCCTTGTAAGTAAACAAGTGCGTATTGTCCGGATAAGTTGTCAGAAATGCTAGTGTTTTGGCAGGTCACTACTGACGAACATCAGCAAGTGGAAGAATAGAAAAGGTTTTGCCAACCTGAAGTTAACAAAACCTTTGGCTTAGCAGCCGTCGAGCAGAGTGATTATTTGCGGCTCTTTATGTGGTTGGTAAAGAACTTGGCAAAAATCCCCTTCAGTATCATAGGTATAGCGATCTTTATAAAACGTGATGGCAGCGATTAAATGCTCTTGTTCGTCTGGATTCTGATGTTCAGCATCATCGGCTTTATTTCGAACGTAGAGTTTGGCTGCTTCTTCGTCGGTTTCAATGTTCATTAACCGCTCAATGGCATTAATAAATGCAATTGGGTAACCGTAACAAACGAAGTATCCCTCAATTTCCACTTTGGTACCCGACGTGCAGGTGCCTTCAACGCCAGCAATCGCGGACTTTGCAAACACCATATCGATACCTGTGCGCAGGTTTCCAGCCACACCACTGATTTTACTTGCTCTAGCATCGGCTTGAACTTGTGAAAACTTTACCATGGCGACCGAAGCCACGAACGCCATGATCACAATACTTGCGATAAGCTCAAGTAATGTAAAACCTTTTGCCTTAGACATTAGTCCTCTGGACGCCAGCTAAGTGCACTTGCAATGGTTCCGACAACGAGCGTGTCTTGTTGCTCGTCAGATAAGTTAGGTAGCATTTGAAGAGTTAGCATACCGTTGGTTTGAGCTGCCGCGACTTCATGTGAACCTTGCTTAAAGCTGTAACCTAGCGGCTTTTCTACAGCCATCATTAGGTCTTTGCTGTTATGAACCGTTTCCACATTGTAATGAGTTGAACCTAAACGGATGAAACCTGTTTCTTTTTTCTCGAGGCTCAGTTTGATCATTTCCGATTTCGGCTCCAGTACAAACTCGCCGATCTCTTTTTCAGCTTGGCTTACTTTGCATCGGTAAGGCTTATTACCACCGAAATCAACACCCATGTAGTTAACGGACGTACCACCACCAGAGCAGACGAGTTGCCACGTTTCACCGTTATCGTTGCGCGTAATTTCAGCCGCAAGCTCACCATCTTTAAATGAAACCGTATTAAACCAAGTCGAGCTAGAAGAGTCGCGGCTATATTGTCCTTGATATAATCCGGCTAGATCAAACGTTCCTTCTTCGCCTAAGCCCCAAAAATCGCCATCGGTTTTGATAATAAGCTCTGGCTGTGCGCTAACTGCATCAGATTTTTCCATAATGGCAACACTGCCACAGGCTGTTAATGCAAGAGTAGGAATAAGAACTGAAAGTAGTTTTTTCATGCTGGAATCCGCTTGGTAAATGTGAGTGGGGGATAAATTTTCGGGAAGAATAATTGAAACTGAGGGGCGAATATAGAGAGCGAAAATACCCAAAGAATTTGTCGTTAGAATGTAAGAGAAATACTCTTTAATAAGCTTATATAAAACATGGACTTATGGGCTTGTTGGCGAGGGATTCTGGTTTGTAAGCCAATGTAAGGGTGGTGTATTAGCTCACCGCATTAAGAGTGAGCTATCTTCGAACGTTATTTAAACGCTAGCCGTTGTTAGGTTGTTGTTAAGAAACTCATGTTCAATATCACTTGGCGCTTTGGGGCGACTGAACATAAACCCTTGTAAGTATCGGTAGCCACTACTTAGAAGATGCTGATGCTGTTCTTGGGTTTCCACACCTTCTGCCACCACTTTTAAACCAAGCGTGTCACAGATTGCGAGGGTGGCTTGAATAATCGCTTCTCCCCCCGCATGGCTGCGCTGAACAAAGCTCTTATCGAGTTTGACAGTGCTTATCGGTAAATCGTGCAGCATTGACAGAGAAGAGTAGCCTGTTCCGAAGTCATCCAAATACAGCTCTACTCCGAGTTTAGAGACCGAAGAAAGCGTTTGTTTTACGTCGTCGTGCTTAAAGATCATTGCTGATTCAGTGATTTCTAGAGCAATACAATGAGCAGGGATCTGGTAGTAGTCCAACATTGCTGCCAGTTGGAGTGGAAATGAAGTGTTAAGTTGTGTGCCGGATATATTGATATTGAGTTTTAGATTGCTTCTGTATTCTTGGTGCCAGATGGATAATTGCTGCAAAGCAGAATTGAGAACCCAAAGCCCGAGTGGGACAATCTGCCCTGTTTCTTCCGACAGTTTGACGACCTCATCCGGCCTGACGCAGCCAAGCTCTTGGTCATTCCAACGCAGTAACACTTCAAATCGGTTAATTTGCGTATGTTGGTTATCAATAATGGGCTGATAATGCAGAGATAGCCCATCGTTTTCGAGCGCGTAGGCTAACCGTTGGCGGATTTCTACTTTGCGGTGTAAGGTTTTCGCAAGATCAGGTGTGAAGGTCTGAGTGCAATTGCGACCGTTGGTTTTAGCTTGGTGCATAGCGACACCCGCTTGCTTTAGTAAAGTCTCTTGGTCTGTTGAATTATCAGGATAATGCGTTGTGCCGATACTGCAGCCTACCGAAATCGATCCTATCCCTTCAATGTGAAAGCTTTTGTTCATTAACTCGATAATACGGGAGCTTAGCAGAGGGATATTTGGGTTGCGGCAAGTGTGGGCAATAACCACGAACTCATCCCCGCCAAAACGGCCAATCATGCATTTGTTATCAACCAAGCTTGTTAGGCGCTCACCAACTTGTTTTAAGAGCTGATCGCCAACGGAATGTCCGTAGGTGTCATTAACGAGTTTAAACCCATCTAAATCAATGAAGAGTAATTCAAAGGCAGATCGATGTTCTAAGCTGCGAGCTAATAGGTTGGTAATTCCTCGGCGATTATAAAGATTAGTGAGGTAGTCATGCTCTGCGTTGTATTTAACTTTGAGCAGCTTCTCTTTCTGTTTGGTGATGCAGGTGAGGTTGAGCAATAGCTCGTCCTTATCAAAACGCCAGTTTCCTTGAACATCAAAGTAATGGGTATCGCCAGCAATCTCACAGACAATTTCTTCAAGAACTTCATGTCCTTTTTTCGCTTGGAGTAGCCACTGCGCCGCGGTTTCTTCGCAGCTTAGGAAATCGGCGAGAGATTGAAATGGCTTTCCGTAGTGGATTTGAAAAGCGGTATTTGAGCTGACGATTTGCCCATCTTTATCAAATAACAAAGATAGGTTTGCGCCATCAGAACAGGCAAGATCGTATCTAAGCGACTTTTCTTCAGAAAGAACTTGAACCAGCATGCCAATCCGATTGTCGGGTAGCGGTATCCCAGAAAATAAACACAGCGCTTTTTTGGCGATATCCTTCGGAGTGAAGTGCCACCATGTTCGGATGGTTTGCTGGCTGTTAAAGCGTCGTTTGTAATCTTCTAGAGTGGCTTCAATGGCCTTTGTCATTTCTTTGCTAAGGTCACGGCGCTGAAGCTCTGCAAGTGACTCTGTTTCCCACAGAACTAAGGAGCTATCATTTGCCCAAAAAATACACTTATTATCAATATCATAAACCCAAACTGGGTTAGTTAAGTGGTTGAATATTTCGTATGTTTTCATGATGGCCACCCCAGAAAGAACAATTACAAATTTAAGGAACGGGTAATTTTGATGACTTTACCCTGAGGCGTAGTTTCTGCGATGTAGCCTTTTTTCTCGTCGAAGAACTCACCGTTGATGTACACCCACCCGTTGTCGACTTTTAGTAACTGCTTTTCAAACCTTTCGTCGAACATGGATTCTGCTGGGTAAACGGTCTCGATAGCTTCAAATAACAGTTGTGCCTGCTCTTTACTGTTCACTAAGAATTCTGGCTTCAAGCAAAAGTTCAGCTCTGGCAGTGGCTCAGTAGTGTATGGAATGGTCATTAAGCCTAGAGAATCGTTGTTAAGGTAATACAGGAAGCTTTCTGAACTTGATTGACCACCATCAGGACTCATTAGATAAGGAGTAGCAGTATAGAATTGGCAGTTAAATACCATGCTTTGAATAATACTTTTGTTCTGAACGACCTCGATATTAATTCGAGATGACACTAAGTTCTTTATATTGTTTTCGACACTTTCATTAACCTTATTAGCAGCTACTAATGTAGGCGTTGTTAATAAAATGGAGAAAGTGATCATTTTTTTAATTTGTTTAAACATAAATTTTCCTTAATTCTGCCTTTGATTTGAAATTCTCAATTCTGATAATTAAATAAAAAAGCGAGACAACAATTATGGAGTTATGCTAATCGACAACATCACGGTTACCAAACCCGCACCACTAGATTTGTGGTGTATTTGTTTGGTGAATGTGTGTGGTAATCGGTTACATGGCGGGTTGGTAGTTATTATTTTAGTATTTTATGCTAAAACCTCAATTTAATGGCGGATTTTACGTTTCATAACTTCTCATATTTGTTCATATTTAGTGATAATTTAAAAGTAAATGGAACGCGTGTAAGTCAGTGTAAGTTTATAAATGCAATGTAAGGTGGGAATATTGGCTCGTTGTTTTGATATATATATAGAAAACTTGATTCATACTGCTAATTGTTAATAAAACATTAAATTTAACAACTAATAAAATCTGTATTGTTTTATATACACTGATAAAAATAATGTTTTACGTACGGTAAATTTCCTGCTGAATGTTTCTGGTTGAAGCTATAACTTGCATATATATACTACGCCCAAATCTATAAGGCGTATTTGATGATGAATAAAGCAAAAGTCCTAATTGTTGAAGATGACCCAGAAATTGCTCGATTAACCACAATGTACCTAGAAGCGGAAGGGTACGATTTAGAAGTGGTTCATGATGGAAGTTTGGCTCTAGAAGCTATTCGAACATTTAATCCTGATCTTATTCTTTTAGACCTAATGCTTCCTGGCTTATGTGGATCTCAGATCTGTCGTCAGGCCCGTGAGTTTTATAACGGTATGATTTTGGTGCAAACCGCTACCGATGACGAAATGAGTGAAGTGAGCTTATTTAAATTTGGCGCGGATGATTATGTGACGAAACCAGTTCGAGGGCATGTATTGCTCGCCAGAATTGAAGCGCTATTAAGACGTGCCAAGCCGACTGCCGTTACCCCAACTCCTACGATTACTTCTACAAGTAACGGCATCGAAATCGATCCTGCGACACAAGCTGCTACGCTTAATGGCCGTTGCTTAAACTTAACCTCAGCAGAGTTCGAAATACTCAACTTATTGGTTGCCAATACCAGCGACGTTGTCACTCGTGAACAATGTTGCCAGTTGTTCCGAGGAATCGACTACTCATTTAATGATCGCTCTATTGATATGCGAGTATCTGGTTTAAGGCGTAAGCTGAGAGAGCACGCTAAAGACAAGCAGTTTATCCGTACTATTCGAAACAAGGGGTATATGCTTGTTGCTTAAGCGCTTTAAACCATCCATGTTTGTTCGCTTATACATTGGCAGTGTTATTGGCTTGGTTTCAACGGTTTGGATATTTTTGACTCTCGGCGATGGTTACATGCGCCGAACTGAAATAGAGACCTTTTTGAACGATGGTACCTATTTTGTTGACCAATATATTCGACAGCATGGAAGCCCTCAGTCTCTCTATAAAAATCTCGATACGAACCATAGACAGCAGTTCTATATCTTTGAATTGGAACTGTTGAATAACTGGGACGGCTCTCCTCCATGTGATACCTGTGAGTTGCTTTACACCTTGAATGGTGTGCCTGTCTATCTGCGTGGTGATGATTTATATACCGCCGTCTTTGCGCTCCCGAATTCGTCTCATAGTTTTGTGTTTAACGAGAGCCGGGATTTCTTTAGCCCTGAAATTGTCTGGTATGAAGATTCTGAGAAGAACTTCTTAATTGCGCTTCTTTTGGCAATATTTATCGCGATTGGGTTGAGTATCTACCTACCTGTTTGGCGTTTACAACGTCATATTCAGAATCTGGTTGATACACAGAATAAATTTGGGCTAGGTAAATTACATACTCGCGCGAACACCAATTTACCAAAGCCGGTTTCCGAGCTTGCTAAGAGCTTCAATGAAATGGCAGAAGAGATTGAGAGTAAGGTAAAACAAAGCCATATCTTTTCTCAGGCGATCCCTCATGAAGTAAGAACGCCATTAAGCCGAATCCAATTGGCAGCAGACTTATTGAGGCGTAAAGCCCCCGAAGATCAGCATATGCTTTTTGAAGATATAGACACCTATATTGATGATATTAACGAGCTGACTTCTCAAATCATGATGTTGTCGAAGTTAAATGTGATGGACAACAGCTTCTTCGAACTGGTGAAGATCAATGTTGATGTCGCTGAGTATTGCCTAGAAAGGGTGCGTTACGCGAAGTTTAGCAATGTAAACTTTAGCAATCGATTAGAGAGTGGTGTCAGAAGTAAGTTTGATTGCACAATGGCACGTCTTATCATCGATAATGTCATGAAAAACGCCAATAATTACTCCCACGATAAGGTGTGGGTGACACTGGATGAGAACGCCGAGAGCTGGCTATTGATCATTGAAGATAATGGTCCTGGTATTCCGGCAGAAAAGCGAGAAGAAGTGTTGATGCCTTTCGCTCGTTTAGATGAGAGCCGAAGTATTCAAAATCACGTTGGTTTTGGCTTAGGGTTGGCTATTGCAAAAGCCGCAGCGAAAAAAATGGGTTGGGGCATCACCATTTTTGATAGTAAGCATGGTGGAGCAAAGTTCACTATTGTAATACCGAAAGAGAATGGAACGCCGTGATAGATGAGCCCCTCAATACTTTGAGGGGCTTTTTTGGATGCGGACTTTACCTGTTCAATTACGGCGAGGTATTCGTCGGTTGTCCCCATATTTGGACAAACTACCCGCTCATAACAACCTAACTCATTGACTTTTGTTCGTTTAATTCATATACCCAAATTGCAACTTGATGCATTATTCAAGGTAGAGCAACGTATCGATTGGAAAGGGAATAACCATGAATGAACAATTTGAAAAGCTAAAAGCATTAGGCGCGGGTGATTTCCAACACTTAAATGGTTCATTGGAGTCTCATTTAAAAGGGACCGAGTCCATTTTAGAGTCTTGGGGAGCCAGCGAAATACTGAGGCTCGCTGGCTTATTCCATGCCGCGTATGGGACTGCGGGCTTTGAAGAAAAGATGGTATCGCTGGCTCAAAGAAAAGAGATCGCCCGTGTCATCGGGGAAGAGGCAGAAGCCTTAGTTTACTTATATTGCTCTTGTGATAGAGATACTGTCTTCGCTCAGTTTCCAAGTGAGAAACCGATTCAATTTCATGATCGATTTTCAGGCTCTACCTTTGCGCTCGATCCCGCGCTCTGTCGTTTATTTTGTGAGTTAACGGTCGCGAATGAACTGGAGCTAGTGTATGAAAGCGATGCATTTAAACAGAAGTATGGCAGGGAATTGGCCGAATTGTTTCAATCGATGGATTCATTTTTGAGTGTGCAGGCGAAGCAAGCCTATCGGGCAGCTTTGGATGCGTATTTAACTGTTAAGGCTATATGATTAATGAAAATTAGAGATGTACAGGTGACAGATGCGAAAGGCATCACTGAAGTGTTAAACCCTATTATTGATGAGGGGCTTTATACCATTTTGGATAGAACGTTCACCTGTGAAGAAGAAGTCGAATTTATCAAACATTTTCCAGAAAATGGCATCTTTACGGTAGCGGAAAGCGAAGATTCGATGATCGCAGGTTTTCAAAATGTCGAACCTTTTGCGAGTTATACCAAAGCGTTTGATCATGTTGGGATCATCGGAACCTTTGTCGATGCAAACTTTAGAAGGCAAGGGGTGGCCAAAAAGTTATTCCAGCTAACATTTGAACGCGCAAAAGAAAAAGGCTACGAAAAGCTATTCGCTTACGTCAGGGCGGATAACGAAAGAGCTTTAGCCACGTATATTAACCAAGGTTTTTATGTGGTCGGCACGGCTAAAAAGCACGCTAGGATTAATGGTCAGTACATTGATGAAGTACTTATTGAAAAGTTTCTTTAAGTCATTGAATTGATTCAGTGAACGAATTGTCCTAAAGGTGATTTTGAACATGCACTCTGTGTTGTTTGAATCGCCTTTTCTGTTTAAGGTGGAAGGTAGGAAAAGTGGATGTGACCAAGGAGAAAGGATATGAGATTGTTCACGTCAATATCGGTAGCGGCACTGCTCTCTGGGTGTGAAAAAGATGTCCATGATCACCCTGAGTTGACCACAGGAAAAGCACTATTTGAATACCATTGTTCGAGCTGTCATCAGAGTACAGGACAAGGCAAATTCTTAAAAGGGATTCCCGCTAATCGAGCCACCGCTTTATCTTCAGAGCAAATATCACACAAAATTACGCAGGAAAAGGAAAGTGGATCAAAGATGCCGACTTTCCCTAAAATGGACAAAGAAGAGAGCGATAAAATAGCGGCTTATGTAAAGTCGTTATGAACAAGGCGAATAAACTAGCGTTGTAGCCCGTAAATGGCATGGTCGATGATACGTCCATTCAGGTTTTCTGCTCGGGTTATCGTGCCTTCATATTGGAACCCTAAGCGCTCACAAAGTTGACGACTAGGCTGGTTGTCTACCGCAACATGCGCTTCTACCTTTTGCATGTCTAACTCATTAAATGCAATGTCCGCCAGTTTGGTGACCACGCGTGACATTATGCCTTTTCCTTGTTCCGGCTGTGAAAGCCAATACCCGATAATGACTTTCCCTAAATCATGATTAATTGAGTTAAAGCTACAGTTTCCCACCAAACGGTCTTGGTACCAGATCGCACATGTCATGCTTTTTCCTTCCGCGTATTCATTCAAACAGCGTTGAACAAAAATACGGAAGTCTTGCTCGCTTTGGCAGTGCGGTGGCCAAGCTAGCCATTGAGATAGGTAATCCGTTTGGTTGTGCACAATTTCTTCATACATAGGCGCAAAACTTTCTTGGACAAGGGCTAAAGAAAGCTCTGAATCAATTGACGTTTTAAACATTGAAATCCTTTAGTTATTGATATTTGTTTATGTTACATCACATGCATATGTGATGGTTATCTCAATACCTTAAACTTGTCGCTTCTTTTGTGACACGAAATTTTCGTAGTACGTTATAAGGGTCACGAAAAAACATAATCCATAATTTTTATGTGTCTATAGATACTACTTTTGAATTAGAATTGACACAAATATATATAAGAACAATAAAAGCTAGGTTATTTAATGAAGTCTTTCAGCAAAGACGTGTCAGTCGATTTGCGGCGCGCGTTATTTGGCATTGCCAAAGCTCTGGATAATATCGGTGTAGAAACCAAAAATCACGGTCAACGAGTCGGATACATTGCCTACCGATGTGCGCTAAGTGTTGGGTGGGAAGAAGAGCAAGCTCAACTCGCTTTCTATCTTGGTTTGATTCACGATTGCGGCGTGAGTCAAGGCGACGAGTTAATGGGGCTATTGGCAGAATTAATTCCCCAAGGCACTCAAAAACATTGTTTGAAGGGCTATCAGATTTTGAAAGAATGCCCGGCGTTGTCTATTTTCGCTAAGCCTGTGTTGTACCACCATACTCCTTGGAGTGAATTGAAGAATACCCCGATTAGTCTTCTCGAAAAAGAGTTAGCGGCGATTGTTATGCTTGCCGATAGAGTGGACTATTTATATGGTGAAACAGCGTCCGACCGTTTTGGTAACCTGACGACGAGTAGCAAGTCTTATATCGTCCAATGCTTAACGGCTTCAATGGATGAACTGTTTGAACCGAATTTGGTTCAACATATGTGTGAGCTTGTTGATACTGATGACTTCTGGTTTTCAATGGACATTCATTACATTGAAAGCATGAGCAGCAAACTTGCCCCTATTCCCTTCTTTTCGCAGCACATGTCATTGGATGAAACGATCTCTTTTGGCGAATTTATCGCTAAAGTGGTTGATGCTAAAAGCTCATTTACCTTTCAACACTCACTAAAAGTGGGGCAGTTGTCTGAGTATCTAGCGAAGCAATTGGGCTATTCCAGTGCCACTCAGAGGAAGATGTATTTGGCAGGGCTTGTACATGATATAGGTAAACTCCAGACTCCGAGCGATGTCCTGCATAAGGCTGGCCCGTTAACTGATGAAGAATACTGCTGCATAAAACGTCACGCAACAGACACTCGTTTTTCACTACAAGAGCTGTTTTTGTCGGATCAGATCTGTGATTGGGCATCTAATCACCATGAGCGACTGGATGGTTCGGGTTACCCATTAGGGAAAACGGCTGAACAGCTCGACCAGCCGAGCCGAATAATTGCGGTGGTAGACGTATTCCAAGCGTTAACCCAGTCGCGGCCTTATCGTGCTGGTATGAGTCTAGAGCAAACCATCACCATTCTTAAAGAATTGGTGGACTCTAATAAACTTGATAAAGAAGTGTTTAGCTGCCTATGGAAGCACGCAGAGTTTTGCTACGGGCTGTCTACTGAGCAAGTTGCGCTAGAAGCGTAATCGGGACCCAATAAAAAAGGCTTGTCATCGACAAGCCTTTTTTGTTCATTGAATACTTAGGAAGCTATTGTTGGTTCAAGAATGCTTTAAAACGCAATCTTGTTTCTTCATCGGCTTTCTCGTACCAAAAGTGCAGCATTTCTTCTGCGTTGTTCTGCGCGTCTTTCTTTGAGATTGCAGGAAGTGTTACTGGCATTGCCTGGCTGTTAGAAAGCGCGGCGATACCACCGGCACGGTTGTAGTCGACACTTTCGCGTTCAAAATCACGGCCAATCTGCATGCCACCCTTGATTAACTCTTCTTGCGCAAGCTCGACCGCATTACCGTTACTGTCGGTCAGCGACCATTCAATAGAACGGATGTTCTTTTGCGCTTCACGTGCATTTCGGTAAGTTGGAAGTGCAAAATCTAACGTTGAATCTGTACTGTTGAACGTAGCGATAATCGGTTGGCTATCAACCGAGGTGCGTTCGGTACTTTGATCAAAGTTTACCGTGTAGCGGAAGATAATCTGGTTTTCGCCATTAGGTAATGTGAGGGTTTTACCTGCCGAAAAAAAGCCAGAGCTAGCCGGTTTTGCTTTAGCTTCATTAGCCACTAAAACTTCAATTTCACTCGGTACATTGAGGGTCACTTCTGCGAATGACATTGCCGAGGCGCTTATTGCCATAATGAATGTTAATGGCTTGATAATATTCACTGTTTATATCCTAGCAGCTTGCACTTAATGGTTTTCAAGACTGCCTGTTTTCGTTCTCGGTGACAATGGGAGTTACGCACAATTGCTGAAAATTAATCAAAAATTAACACAGAATACTTTGATTTTTATTTTGCTCAAAAATGCGCCGTCTTTCACAGTCATTAACTCAGCAAATCATTTATAGTGAAGATATAGGCTACACTTTTACCCTATGTGAAGTGTGTAGATTTGTTCAATCATCAAGGAGGATAACGCTATGAGCCAGTTACATCAGCTCGACAGCACGTTAGTGTTGTCGCCATGGTATAACCTTGATTACTGCTTGTCGCTGTTAAGTAAAGCCACGTCTCTCTAATTTCCTAGGCATCCCACGCCAACGACGCTCGGGCTAACCGACGCGTACGATACCCAATAAGTAAATTGAATTTAACTTCCCTTTAGGCGGATCATTGTGATCTTTTCGCTGACGGGATGAGTCTATTTTTAGGAAATTGAAACGATGAAACGTATCCCAGAACCTTTTCGCATCAAAATGGTAGAGCCGATTAAAATGACCACGTTGCAAGACCGTGAGGTGGCATTATCGGAAGCGGGTCTTAACCCTTTTCTGCTAAGAAGTGACGATGTCTATATCGACTTGCTGACCGACTCGGGCACCGGTGCAATGAGCGACAATCAATGGGCCGGCATAATGATGGGCGATGAATCTTATGCAGGCAGCCGAAACTACTACAACTTGTGTGATGCGGTTAAGCATTTCTTTGGCTACAACTTAACGGTGCCTGCCCACCAAGGGCGAGGGGCCGAGCAGATCCTTTTTCCGTGTTTGATTGAACGAATGAGAAATGTTCGTGGTGGCGACACGCCAGTTTTCATTTCAAACTACCATTTCGATACCACGGCTGGTCATATTGAGTTGAATGGAGGCAAAGCGCTTAATGTCGTGACTCAAGAGGCATTCGACACCACAACACCGTATGATTGGAAAGGCAATTTTGACCTCGATAAACTCGAAGCAACGATTGAAGAGCACGGTTCTCATAACATTGCTGCGATCATCACAACGGTGACGTGCAACAGTTCAGGCGGACAACCTGTCTCGATGGAGAACATGCGCGCGGTGTATGAAATCGCAACGAAGCACGACATCCCAGTGGTCATTGATTCAGCCCGTTATTGTGAAAACGCTTATTTTATTAAACAACGCGAAGCCGCGTACAAAGACAGCTCTATCTTAGAAATCATTCGTGAGATGTATCAGTACGGCGATATGCTGACGATGTCTGCGAAGAAAGATCCTATGGTGAATATTGGTGGTTTATGTTGCATCCGAGATCACCAAGAGCTCTTCCAAGCGGTACGAACTCGCTGTGTGCCAATGGAGGGATTTGTGACTTATGGCGGGATGGCTGGCCGTGATATGGAAGCCTTAGCGCGAGGCTTGTATGAAGGCGCTGATGAGGATTTTCTGCACTATCGTATTAGCCAAGTGGAATACTTGGGCGAACGGTTGCGAGAAGCTGGAATTCCAATTCAATACCCGACTGGTGGACATGCTGTTTTCGTGGATGCCGCGAAGATTCTCCCTCACATTCCAGCCGAACAATTCCCAGCGCAGGTGTTATGTAACGCGCTGTACCTAGAAGCAGGAATTCGAGCGGTAGAAATTGGTTCATTATTGCTTGGGCGAGATCCTGAAACGGGTAAGCAAAAAGACTCAGAGCTTGAGTTGATGCGCTTAACCATTCCGCGTCGCGTGTACACCAATGACCACATGGATTACATCGCCGATGCCATTATTGAATTGCGCGACAGAGCTCATGAGCTAGTTGGGCTAGAGTTTGAATATGAGCCAGAGGTGTTGCGTCACTTCACTGCTCGATTCCGTTCTCTGTAACCGAGTTTAATGTACTCTAGTTAGAATCAAGCCCCTCAAATGAATCATTAGAGGGGCTTATTGTTTTAGTTGAGCATAAAAAGCAACGAACTAACGCGGTATTCGCCTTATTTAATGCCGTATTTAGCGAGGATCTTGTCAAATGTGCCGTTGGCTTTGATTTCCGCTAGGCCTTTGTTAAACGCATCGATTATTTCTGCGTGTTTTGGATTGGCTAATCCAGAGGTCACATGGATTGGGTTGACTGAAAGCGCATTACTTGTGAACGCAAAGTCAGATAAATTCATACCCGCTCCCGATATCGTTGCCTTGGCGACCAATTCATCTTCCAAAGTTAAGTCGATTCTTTTGGCTTTCAGTTTCTTCACGTTTGAAATCAAATCATTGGCCTCCGGTTTTTTGAAGTTGGTGGCACCAAGAAAGTCAGAGCCGTAACCGTAATTTCGAATGATCCCGACAGATTTGCCATTCAGGCTACTAAAACCATCATATTCAAAGCCGTCACCTGAACGCTTAATGAATTTGAGAGAGTTCTCTAAGTAGCTGTCGCTATATTTTAAGAAAGCGGTCCGTTCATCCGTAAACCAAGTCGCGACCAATATATCGACTTTTCCGCCTTTGACTTCATTGAGAGCGCGAGTCCACGGCATGATTTTGAATTGGACTTGATGCCCTTGAGAGGCGAAAGCCTCCGTAACAATTTCAACGGAAATCCCCGCATCCCCTTTGCCTTTGTTCACAAATGGTGGCCAAGGATCTTGCGCAGCGGTAATCGTCATACTGAATGCTGAAAATGAGAACATCAAAGTAGTGAGTAATAATAGATAGCGTTTCATAATTCTTCCTTGCTAAGCATGATTACGTAAGTGTGAATTGGAGCATTAGCTTACGTGCGGAACTTAGTCATATGCTGAGCGATACTAT
>Ga0213838_1000415_pt1 | contig 33610 bp, 37 predicted proteins | sample SWPATP13_FD_160577 | JGI IMG/M metagenome (GOLD analysis project Ga0213838, IMG submission 160577) | Coastal seawater microbial communities from Marineland, Florida, United States - SWPA TP1 #3 | ecosystem: Environmental > Aquatic > Marine > Coastal | place: USA: Florida | collected 2016-08-06 | reverse complement strand
CAGGATTATATGATCGACGCTTTCTGGTCATTGAACACCTCTTCTAAGGCGGTGACTTTACCACCTAAATCGGTGTCCGGGTTCATTGAACCACTACAATTACCCTCCACTATCAAACAGCCACTCACTGATTCCCCCTAACTATCGCTAGGCCCAAGCCAGTTAAAGTCTGTCAGGAAGACCCCAAAGCTTAGACACTCAACAACCTCAACAAGCACCTCTGGCTTGTAGTCCTTCCCATACCTCCCGAAGGTAATCCCTCCAGCCTGATGCCCTAATAGAGCGGCTATCTTAGGCTCTTCCACCCCCTGCTGCTTCAGATGATCAGCAACAGTGTGGCGAAAGCTGTGAAAGTCTTTCTTTTCTTCTCCACTGAAACCTACCCCCTTCCTGTAACTTGAGAACCATCGGGAAGGGGTCTTGGAGTAGCCCTGCCGAGGATGCAGCTTCAACTCTGGAAACAGCCTAGAAGCCCCTATCGAACGCTGTGACTCAACGAACCCAAGGAACCCTAACTTCAATAGCTGACTATGAAGAGGGACGACACGTTCAGACGCAACTGTCTTGATCACTTGGCCGGGATGGTTTGCCCTGATAAGAAGACAAGGAAGTCCTTCTACCTCCTCCACATCATCAAGGTAAAGCTGGCATAGCTCGTTTAACCTAGCCCCAGTGAACAGAGCCAGCAACGGCAACCAGTAACGATGTGGACGCGCATGCTCAAACCTCGGGTAAGAGGATTTAGAAAACAACTTACTTAGGTCTGATTCGGTGTACCGGCTCCTCTGCTTACTGACTTTGCCCTTCGCACGAATCTTCAATCTCTCGAACGGCACATTGGATAAGTACCCCTCCCTCTTGGCGAAGGTGAAGATGGTCGTAAGGTTCTTGATATAGTTGTTGAATGTAGTCTCGCTGATGGTTACCTCAGCATCCGCTATCAGCTGCCTGATCGTCTTACCAACCATACTTCCGACCCTAGGAGGCAACCTGAGTGCGATCTCCCTGAACCTTTTAGCGTCGTCCCTTGAATACTGGTCTATCGGCTTATCACCGAGGACGCGAACGAACAAGCGAACCACAGCCTCTTTATCTGTTAAGGTCTTCTCTCCTACTTTCTGCCGCTGCTGCTCAGTGCGGTACTCTTTCAGAACTTCTGACAGCTTTGGCTTTGGCGGAAGATCACTCTGATAGCTCAAGCCTAAAACACCTCCCTCACCAGCGTCCCCAGTCTTCTGTGAAGCCCTATGAACCAGATTGGTAAGATCAGGCACCTTCCCCTGAAACGCCTCAGTAAATGCTCTCTGAACGTTTAAGAGTACGACACGACCACGTAGCAAGGCTTCTATCTTGTTTCGGGTACTCAACGAACGACGTACCTCAGTACAACCTACCGCACTGCGTATAGCTGCAGGAACAGCAAGACGGAAATACCAAACAGAATGCCTTGAAAGCATCAGGTAAGAGGGAACGCGGGACATGACTTTGTATCACCTGTATGTACCACCAGCGGCTCAGGCGAATGAAAAGCTTTATGAAATAGGTACTTAGGAAACTTGGGTGGCAGCTCTGCCAGCCACATCCCGGCACACGAATCCACCGCTGTGGCTGCTCCCTTCCGGGCCTGACCAGGTTCACGGCTTATCGTTGCGGGAGGACCAACAGAGCTACCATAACGTAGCCAGAGTGGCTCCTCGAACGAGGTGGGGCGCAGTATAACAGTCGTTAAAACGATTGCAACTGCTTTTGTCAGATTAAACGGCGAATCAAACCGAACTGGTTAGTGTTTAAACAAATCACCGATAATTCAAAGCGTTACTACACGTACCGCCAGCAAAATCAGAATCCCACCGGTCAGACGATTCACCAGCTGCGAGCGCTTTTGCAGACGCTTTAACACCATGCCCTGAGACAGTACCAGCGCCACTAAGGTGTACCACAAACCATCCACTAGTAACGCTGTTGAAACCATAATCAACTGATCAATTATGGAAGCATCAGGCGTTACAAATTGAGCGAACAACGCGATAAAGAACACCGCCAATTTAGGATTAAGAATGGAGATCAGCGCCCCTTCCCTACCCGCCTGGAAGATAGATACAGGCGCAGCTTTTTCCACTTCCAGCGCACTGGCTCGCCCGGCACGAATAGCACCGATACCGATCCAGGCCAGATAAGCTGCACCGCCCCAGGTCATCAATTTAAACAACCATGGAGACTGAGCCACAACCAGCGCTAAACCCGCAACTGTTGCCAACGCCCACAAGCCAACACCGAAAGCATGAAACCAGGCGGCAGCCAGACCATGCGCACGGCTGTTGCTTACCGTTTGCTTCAAGACTACAGCGAGACTAGGACCTGGCGACATAGCCCCCAGGCAACAGATCAATAGCAGAGAAAACCAGGCAGTTAACGTCATCGGTATCAGATTCCATTACTAAGTTCAGTAAGATCATTCTAACGACAGATCGCACATGATTTGAAATGATAATCAATAATCACAACCATGATCCAAGATCATGACGGAGAGAAGATAGATGCCCGAATCACCTCTGCAATCAACTCTCTTACCCAACGATGCGCCGGGTCATGGTGATGCACCTGATGCCAATAGATGTAGTATTGATGCTCAGGCACCTTTACCTGCAATGGCTGCCAGTCCAACGCCATACTCTTAGCCGCATTGCGAGCGATATGCTCTGGCACGATCATCACCAGATCGGAACCGAGTAACGAGGCAAACGCCGCTGAGAAAAAAGGTACACTGAAGCGCACATGCCGTTTCAACTTCTTCGCCTGCAGTAGCTGGTCAAAGAAGCTGTCTTTATCACCACCACTGCTCACACGCACAAATGGCCATTCCAACAGCTCTTCCAATAACGCCTGTTTTGTCAGCAACGGGTGCCCAGATCGCATCAGACAGACCGGCGAATCTTTTCCCAGATATAATCCGTGCAGATTTTCCGGCACCTCAGTTGCCATAGTGGACACAAGATCCAGAGGCATCCGCCCCAACTGCGACAGCATATCAGGCTGCCAGATTCGGAACTCCAGACTGATCTCCGGCGCTTGTTCGGCGAGTCGAGCTAATACATCAGGGAAAATATACTGTGCGACATAATCGGTCGCGGCGAAACTGAAGTGGCGCTGGCAGTTAGAGGGATCAAACTCCACACGATCACGCAATCGCCTGACAGAGTCCAGTATCGCCACCACATCCCGGCGCAACTCGGTAGCACGATGGGTCAGCACAAACTCTCCATGCTCGCGAATCAGTAATGGATCATCAAAGTACTCACGCAACTGCGCCAGCTGCCGGCTAATCGCAGACTGCGTCAAATTCAGCTCTTCTGCTGCTCGTGTGACATGACGCAGACGTAACAACGCCTCCAGTGCCTTAAGCAAATTCAGATTCAGTTGTTCCACTCGCGCCTCCGGGCAATCAACTCCCGTACCCATTGATGCATCGGGTCCTGATGATGGCGACTATGCCAATACAGGTAAAACTTGATTGGTCGGAAAGGCAGCTCTTCAGGCAATGGCCGTACAGCTATATCCCTGAAGCGGGATAGATACTGTGCCAGTCGATGAGGTAGCAGGAAAATCAGATCAGTGGTTTCACAATAGTCAGCTACCGTCAGGAAACTGCCCAAACGTAAGGCCACTTTGCGCTTCAAACCCATCTGCTTGAGCATCTGATCCATCACCGCCGGGCCCTTACCGGTTATCGATACGTAACCGTGACTGGCCGCAAGATACTCATCAATACCAAACTGACCTTTCGCCAAGGGATTATTCGCTCCCATGACGCAACAGGAGTATGTCTCATCAACAACAACGCGGTGAAATTGATCCTGACTATATTCAGGGCTCATACCACTAATAATAAAATGGACTTCGCCCTGCTCCAGCATCTTAAAATGATCGCCTGGTGTCGACGCGATATCTAAACGCATACCTGGCGCATGCAATCGCATCTGTTCCAGCAATTCTGGTAGGTACAGCGCAACCTCAAGATCCAACCCTGCAAATCTAACTGTTTGATCAGACACTTTCGGATCAAACTCCGGAGGAGCAATCAACTGCTGCATCCCCTGCAATAAAGTTTCCAGCTGAGGTAACAACTGCTCCGCTCGGATGCTAAGGTCATAACCATTCACGGTTTTCACCAACAATGGATCCGCGAACGTATCACGCAAGCGCTGCAAGGCTCGACTCACAGCGGGCTGACTCATATTCAGCTGCTCCGCCGCCCGGGTAACATGCTTTGCTTTGAGCAAGGTCTCCAGAATCACCAGTAAGTTGAGATCGACAGACCTTAAATTCACTTCACGCATAGCCAAAATCACAATAATGCATTAGATGCATTCATTCTGTAGCAGTATCGTTCATACCACAAGCTTGATGGCCACATAGAGAGGATATTCATTGTGATGGCCGTTCCGGGTAGCAGTGTTTTTGGCTCTGTACGGAATTAAGGGAACCAAACAGCATATCGGCAATCATAGTGAGCGAACCGGACATGACAGGCATAACCAAAGAGAGAAAAGCGATGGCCAAACAGTGGCGCAATACTGACAAAAGCTACGGCATGGCAGTGATTTCAGTGCACTGGGTTATGGCTCTGGCGGTTATCGCGATGTATCCACTAGGGTTATACATTGTTGATCTGACCTATTATGATCCGGAGTACAAAGTGGTGCCGCACTGGCACAAAAGCATCGGTATTTTGTTTGGGCTGTTATTGGCGTTTCGCTTCGGCTGGAAACTCTTTAACAAACATCCTGCAGCACCGGCTAACCACAGCCAGGCGATCCGTCTGCTGACCAAGCTGGGACACGCTGCACTATATTTGCTGATGCTGGCAGTGGTTATATCAGGTTATCTGATATCAACAGCTGATGGCCGGGCAATTGACGTATTCAACTGGTTCGCAATCCCTGCGACACCAGCTCTGATTGAAAACCAGGAAGACGTTGCTGGCGTTATTCACTATTGGAGCGCAACCGCGCTGATCGTGATGGCAGGATTGCACGCGCTGGCGGCATTAAAACACCACTTTATTGACCGCGATGAAACTTTGAAACGAATCGTCGGAATTCAACAGGAGAACTCATGAAAAACGCATTCATTAAAGGACTGGCCCTGACCGGCATGCTGGCAACCGCACCTGCTTTCGCGGCAGATTACGTTGTTGATGCTAAAGGAGCACATGCGTCCATCAACTTCCGTATTCAGCATCTGGGTTACAGCTGGCTGACCGGCCGCTTCAATACTTTTGAAGGCGATTTCAGCTACGACCAGAGCAACCCAGACGCATCTAAGATTTCTCTGACAGTGGATACCACCAGCCTGGATTCAAACCATGCTGAACGTGACAAGCACTTGCGCAGCCCGGATTTCCTGAACGTTGGCAAGCATCCAACAGCGAAATTCGAAAGCACCGGTTTCCGTGCAAACGGTGACGGCTCTGCAAAACTGTCCGGCAACCTGACACTGAACGGTGTAACTAAACCTGTAGACATCGCAGTTAAGAAAATCGGTGAAGGTAAAGACCCTTGGGGTGGCTACCGTGCTGGCTTCGAAGGCACTACTCAGTTCAAACTGAAAGACTTCGGCATTAACTACAACCTGGGCCCAGCATCTGAAACCGTATATCTGGACCTGCACGTAGAAGGCGTTCGCAAGTAAGCGACCCTGTTCCCCTTCCGACAAAGGGCTGGCCGATCGCCAGCCCTTTTTTGCATTTCCTCCTCAAATCCACTCAGTTCACGTCAACCGTTTCTGCAAATCATCGTTATTCTGACCATACTGTCCCAATGACGGAGGAATTCGACGGCAGCAGCATTGGCGACACCAGAGCATCAAACCTGTCTATCAATGGATGAGTTTCTGGCCAGCGTAGAGCGTAAAGCCTATCAGATAGCCCGATTCGCGACCCATGAGCATCAGGATGCACTTGATATAGTGCAGGATGCGATGTGCCAACTAGTCAGCCACTACCGCGAACGCCCTGAAGCAGAGTGGAAGCCTTTGTTTTACAGAATTCTGCATAATAAGGTGATGGACTGGCACCGCCAACGCTCCATTCGCCGCCGGATACTAGGCTGGATCGGTGCTGATGATGACCGTCAGGATAGCGCTCTGGATCAGGTCGCCGACACTGGTGCCAGACAGCCGCCTCAGGCGCTCGATAACGAAAGATTTGGAGAGCAGCTATGCCTGGTTGTGGAAGCACTCCCATTAAGACAGCAGCAGGCCTTTCTGTTACGCACCTGGGAGGGACTAAGCGTCAGCGAGACAGCAGAGGTAATGGGGTGCAGTGAAGGCAGTGTCAAAACCCATCTCCATAGGGCAATGCAAGCACTACAACATCGGTTACAGCCGTTCCAGGAGAACGAACGATGAGCAACCGGAACGAAATGGATCAACATAAGATCCGCCAGGCACTGGATCGAACACTGGAACAACAACCAGATACGCTTGGGCAGCAGCTGTTTCGCTGCCGTCAAAAGGCATTGGAAGAGAAAGATGCCCCGGTTGCCGACGCCAACTACTTCTGGCTCGACGCGTGGCGCAGAAGCCTTTACCCCAGCGCGACGGCGATCGCCGTGCTATTTGCACTGGTCTGGCTCTGGCCTTCAAGCTCACCTACTGATACAACCCTGGCCCAGAACAACAGCTTCGGCGTCGAACAATATGCCCTGCTATCTGATCAGGACCTGCCAACAGAGCAACCAATCGAATTTCTGCTCTGGCTCAGTGATGCCAATATAGGTCAGTAAAACGATATGATACGCCCTTCTCTACTAGCTCTGCTCATTACCATTACCACATCCGCTGCGACTTCAGCGCCCGCCTGGTCAGAACTTTCAGCCAGCGAAAGACAAGCGTTGAAATCACTGTCAAAAAACTGGAATTCACTGCCAGATAAACGCCGTGACGAGATCCTACGCCGGGTACGCCAGTACAACCAGCTCACACCAGAACAAAAGAAAGACATTCGACAAAACTATAGCCGTTATAAAAACCTTTCAGCTGAAGAGAAAAAAGCGCTGCGTAAGAAGTGGAAGAAAGAACAACGAGATCAATGAACAGGAGCCTTCAACTGCCAGCCCTGCTCTGTAAATGACATTAAGTCGTCAGATAGATGACCAGATAACATCTGGTCCAGCTCTCCACTATCTTTCAACCGCTGAATCCCCTGATTAAGCAGCTGTCGGAGTTGCTTCGCATACTCATAACGCCTTGATACCAGCAATACAAAAGGATCTTCTGGCAGCTCAGGCATGGCCGAAGGAATCAGAAAAGCCTCACTCTGCAGCTCACGACTCAGCAGCTTCCCCATTAATAGTTCTATCCTTGCAACCACTACTTCGCAATTCCCCTTCTCCAGCTGGTCAAGCAGATGCTGATAGCTGACCTCGCGTTGCAACTCACTCACGCCCAGCTCTTTTAACCCCTTGAAGCGCCTGCCATAAAGCGCACAGTATCTCTCCTCCTTAAAATTTGGCTCTGTGCCTGCGGCGGTGACGCCTCCACGCATCAGCGCAACAGTACGAGTATGATAATAAGGCTGGGAAGGCAGGAAATTTTTACTTCTGAGTGGACTGGGGCTGGCACTCACAGCCAGATGATACTTACGACCATGTCTTACCCGCTCCAGACAAAGATGCCATGGAATAAGCTCCAACTTGATCTGAATGCCGTGTGGTTCAAGTATGCGAATCAGCAGATCATAGTCGAACCCTCGAACCTGCTTGCCGCCAGCATGACTGGACTGATCGTAGTAATGATAAGGTGGCCACTGTGCCGCATCACCGCAAGCATATAGCTGGGTACCAGCGTCGATCTCAGCTCGGGCAAAACCACAGAGAAAACAACTACAGAGTAAAAGATATCGTACGCTCACTATCACATCCTCCTTCGCAGAGAACGAAACAGCGTCCGCAGATAACCGGGTCAGTCCGTAAATTCAGCCACTGATCCTGCTGCTTCCGTGAAGCAACAATCCATCACCGGAAACAAATATCCGGTTTTCACGGGTATAGAGAATATAGTCTTAGATGGGCGACGATGAGATGAAAGGGCTGCAAGTCTATAACAAGCAGCCCTATTCTGGCGGGGTTAGCCCAAGCGCTGTTCAAGCAACGCCTGGATGTCAGCAACGTCCACTCCGATATGAGGCAGAGTCAGAGCGATAAAGCCGTCTCCAAGGAAGGAACGATCGACTTCCAGCAATACATGTGTCTGCTCATCTTCCGGCACAAAAGAGACCTCAATCTCTTTGATACCGAACAGGCCACCACTCTCCGGGCGGTATTCCAGTTCCTGATAGCAGCCAACTGTTGATTCGAAACCGTCACCGCGCAGATCGCCTTTCTCAACGTCAGCAGACTGCAGGTAATAACCGTTGTTTTCCAGCGCTTCGGCAAACTTACGCATAGGTTCGGTTGGGAATACTTCAAGCATATCGCGATCGCTGGCATCCAGCGCCAGATCAATTTCCAAACCAGTTGCCAGCCAGACCTGACAGCGATTAACCGGACAGTTCAGAGCAGTCACCGGTGTCTCATGTGGCAGTACCGCTTCAAACGGAATAGTACGCTGCTCACCCGGTTGCAGGGTAAAGCTATCGTCGATCTGCCACTTGCCGATGGTGTGGTTTTCCATATGCTCACCATCGTCTGTTTCAACTTCAACGCGGGTAACGATCGCCAGCTCAAGACCGGAGATCTCCTGCTCCACATCACCACCCTGAATCTGGATTTCGGCACGAAACGGCTGACCCGGTACCACTTCTTCAGTTTCCAGAATGGTATCGACTTTAGCGGCCCCAATGCCGACGGATGCGAGTAACTTTTTGAACACCTTAGATCCTTCCTTCTTTATCCTGATTAATATCTACATTAGCAGTCTGCTCACTGCTATCCCGCCATTTCTCGGCGGGCGGCTGATATGTGGTAAAACTGTCGATAATCTCGGTAGCCGAATCCGAAACAATCAGCATATCCCGATATTGCGGCCGGACAAACTGCTGCTCTGTCGCATGATCGAGAAACTCCACCAGCTTGTCGTAAAAGCCATGAACGTTGTATAGCGCACAAGGCTTATGATGAATCCCCAGTTGCGCCCAACACCAAACTTCAAACAACTCTTCATAGGTGCCAACACCACCTGGCATGGCGATAAAAGCATCTGCCAGATCAGACATCAGCGCTTTACGCTCATGCATATCCTCTACCAGCCGCAGCTCAGTCAGTTCCGGATGAGCCAGTTCACGGTCAGCCAGTTTATGAGGCAGCACACCTGTAACCCGTCCGCCTTTGCTTAGCGCACCATCGGCTACTGCCCCCATCAAACCAACATGAGCACCGCCATACACCAACTCATGACCATTAGCAGCCAACTGCTCGCCCAACTGAAACGCGATACTGGGATAACCCTGCCCCGGCTCACCATCAGAGGAGCCACAAAATACTGCTATTTTCATCTATTCCTTCCCTTTAACGCCTATCCCTGACGCCACCACGATAGTGACAGAAGTAACCGTCAGGTGCCGCAACTACTTTGCCATTCAAGCTACAAACAAAAGGTGCTAACAGCGTTTCGACATAGATGACATCGAGGTTGCGACAATCACGTTCAATCTCTCGGATATCTTCTTTGCGAAACACTTCGATTGCAAAATCATCATAGCGCTGCGCGGATTTAGGCCGCTTCGCACAGACATCACGCTCAGCCAAAGATGCAGCAAACGACAGATTTGCCCAGAACAATAGTGCTACGACCAGCAGTAACCTTTTCATCAGAGCTCTCCTTTAACGCCTTTTCAGGCGGGAAACAGATCCAGCAACTCTCCCAGATGCTGCTCGACCTGATCCGCCAAGCGGTCAATTTCATCCTCTCGCAACTGAATATAGTCGAAAGGCTCGACCTTCTTCAGTCCGGCCCAGTTCAATATCAGCTGGCGCGCCTGATCGTCATCAAACAGACCATGCAGATAACTGCCAATCACCTGCCCATCTTCACTCACCGCACCATCAACACTGTTTTCAAAGCTGACAAGAGGGCGCTGGCAATCCGGGCCTTGAGTAATACCCAGATGGATCTCATAACCACTAACAGTGCCGGTGTTTTGCTGAAGCTGCAGCGTTCCAGTGACCTTGCGCAGCTGTTTTTCAGGCTGTAGTTCTGTTTCTGTCTGCAGGAAACCAAGCCCCTGCGAGTCACCAGCGGCACTTTCCATTCCCAATGGATCACGAATCAACTGACCCAGCATCTGATAGCCGCCACAAATACCCAGCACTTTACCGCCGTAACGCAAATGTTTCTGCAGATCTGTATCCCACCCCTGCTGGCGCAGGGCTTCGAGGTCGCGACGCACATTCTTACTACCCGGCAGCACCACCAGATCGCAGGCAGGTATCGGTTCACCGACCCGAGCCATGGTGAAGTCCACCTGTGGATGCAGCGCCAGAGCATCAAAGTCTGTGTGATTACTGATACGGGGATAGGTCAGGCCGACCACTTTGATACCACTGCCAGCACGATTCACCGGCTGATTAAGCGAATCTTCCGCCTCCAGGTGAAACTGATGCAGATAAGGCAATACGCCGAAAACCTTCTTACCAGTGCGCTGCTCCAGCCAGTCGAGTCCTGACTGCAGCAAGCCGATATCACCACGGAACCTATTGATAACAAATCCCTTCACCCGCGCCTGCTCAGAAGGGCTCAACAGTTCAAGAGTACCCACCAGTGAGGCGAATACGCCGCCTTTATCAATATCTGCCACTATGATCACCGGGCAGTCTGCCGCCTCGGCGAAGCCCATATTAGCAATATCATTTTCCCGTAGATTGATCTCAGCAGGACTACCAGCACCTTCGGTCAGTACCACCTGATACTGTTGCTGCAACTTGTTGTAAGAGGTCAGTACAGCCTGCAGCGCTTGAGGCTTATAGTGGTGATACTCACGCGCCGGCATATTACCAATCGCCTTCCCTTGAATAATCACCTGCGACCCGGTATCGGAATTTGGTTTCAACAATACCGGGTTCATATCAACATGGGGTTCCACACCACACGCCTGCGCCTGCACTGCCTGAGCACGGCCTATCTCACCGCCCTCTGCAGTCACTGCTGAGTTCAGTGCCATGTTCTGAGGCTTAAAGGGAGCTACGGCAACGCCGCGACGCTTCAGCGCCCGGCAGATGCCGGTCACCAATGTACTTTTACCTGCGTCGGAGGTGGTACCTTGTACCATCAATGCTGCCAACATTATCAATTCTCTGTGATCTGTTATCTCTGGCCCGCAACCATACGGCAACTCGCATCAGCTGCCAATATACGCTTACTGCACCACCGTAATCTCAGTTCGTGCCACCTGTCCGGCATCATCAACTGCAACAATCTGTAGCGGTCCCGAACGTTCTGGCTGATAGACAGCCGTGACGCTGGCTCCAATCTGACGCCAGAAACGGCCGTTGATATACCAACTGACACGCCCTTCTCCACCACTCACCTGCAGGCTAATCTCAGGTCGCACTTTTGAGGCGCCTGCGGCACGAATACGACTGCCATCTTCCAAGCCGATTATCGAAAAGCGCGAAGCGAGTGACTGGCTAAGGCCGCACCCGTCAGCCAATGCCGGGATCTGTTGTGATCGACGATAGCTCGCCGGCAACCATGGTTCCAACATCTGCGGCCAGAGTGCCACACTCTGCCGACGCTGTCCGGCTACCGGACACTCAGGAGCCACCCTCTTACCCGTTACCGGATCAACCCAGAAACTGAACACTGAAGAACGATTTGCCTGCTGTTCAACGCTATGCCAGGTTGGCGGCGCCTGACCATCAATCAACCACGCATTGCGCCGTTGATGACAATGACCCGCTTTGTCCAGGCTCGCCAACCGGCCTGAAGGCCAACAGATAGGTTGTTCAGAAACCCCTTCTGGCTGAGCGATGGGGGTAAAAGCATCGGGCAGGCGATCGGCTACAGCAAACAGCAAACGACCCGCTGTATTACGTCCCGACTGACCCGGCGAGGCTGTTCCATCCGGTCGCCCAACCCAAACACCAATAGTGTATGTTGCACTGACACCAATCGCCCAGGCATCTCTGAAGCCATAACTGGTGCCAGTTTTCCAGGCTAAGCGCTGTTTATCCCTGAAAAGGGTGGAGCTGTTGAACTGATCAGTACCACGGATATCCGAGAGCATTTGTTGAACTAACCAGGCAGATTGCGGCGAGAACAGATAGCGTCCCGGTGGTAACACCTCATCAGCGGTAAACTTTAACGCTTGCACCTGACCGCCGTTAGCTAGAGCCCGATAAGCGGCAACCAGTTGTTCCAGCCGAGCACCAGCACCACCGAGAATAACCGCCAGATTACCAGAGCCACCAGGAATGGTTAGCGGCAAGCCGGCATTACCCAACTCAGTGACAAAACGCTTCGGACCGTATCTTTCCAGCAGATCGATCACAGGTACATTCAGTGACCGCTGCAAGGCATCTGTCACCGATACCGGGCCACTGAAGCCACGGCTAAAGTTCTCCGGCCGGTAGGTGCCCCAGCTGCGCGGCACATCGGCCAACAAAGACTGTGTGTGAATCATTCCCTGATCCAACGCCATACCATACAGGAAAGGCTTCAGTGTCGAACCCGGTGAACGCCATGCCTGCACCATATCGACATGACCAAATCTCTCGCTGGAACCGAAATCAGCACTGCCCACATAAACCAGTACCTCGGCAGTCGCATTATCGACCACCAGCACGGCCGCCGATGTCTGTTCAGGCAAGCGCCGACTAAACTGCCGCACATAACCCGCCACCCGCTGCTGCAAAGCAATATCCAAGGTACTACCGATTACCGCCCGCCGGGGGGCTTCTTTAATCAGACGACGGGCCAGCAATGGCGCGACCACTGGCAGCTCAGGCGCTAAAGCTAAAACAGGCTCCACCATAGCATCAGCCACCTCGGCCCGGGTCCAGATACTATGCTCGGCAAGGCGATTCAGCACTTTATCCCGGGCGGCTTTTGCCCGATCCGGATAACGGTCAGGGCGCAAACGGGACGGCGCTTGTGGCAATACAGCGAGCAATGCGGCTTCAGCATCAGAGAGCTGATCTGCAGGTTTACCCAGATAGGCGAAACTTGCCGCCTGAACACCCTGACGGGTCCCCCCAAAGGGTGCAAGATTAAGATAGAGAGTCAGAATCTGATCTTTACTGAGGTGCCATTCAAGCTGGAATGCCCGCAGCACCTGCTGCAGCTTTCCGGTCATCGTCCGGGGATGGGGATGCAACAAGCGGGCAACCTGCATGGTCAGTGTTGATCCACCCGAAACCAGCCTTCCATAACGCATATTCAGCCAAGCTGCGCGCATCATCGCTATTGGGTTCACACCAGGGTGATGCCAGAACCAACGGTCCTCATACCCTAACAAGGCTTCAACATAACGAGGCGATACCTGATCAAGACTCACCTGATATCGCCATACCCCTTCCGAATCAGCAAAGGTACGCAGCGGATAGCCGTGACGGTCAGTAACGACCCGGGCAAAGATCTGCTGTTTGTCAGGGAGCTGTAACGGATAAAGCTTATCGCCCAGCCACGCTGACAACAGCAGAAATCCTGCTGCCAGCGCAGCCGTCCATTTAAGGTTCCGGCGTTTAGTTGCTTGCTTCAACCCTGATCAACTCCGGCGTACGACCCAGCGCCCTGATCTCCGGACGGTACATATCCTCCGCCAATGGTGGCGGCACCCGATAACTGCCCGGTGTCACAGCACGCATCAGGTAGAACAGATGGCTGGCACGGTTTTGTTCAACAGATAACGCTGCTACATAACGATCGTCACGATACTCCTGATAGCGCAGATCAGTGTCCTCCATCACCGCTGACAATCGATATTCACCACCAATAGAGAGTTCGTCTGTTGACTGTGGATTGGCCAGATTCTGGTTCTCCAGCTCAAAGCCCGCAGGAATCAGATCAACAACCAATGCATCAGGCACTTTACGTTTCGCTTCAACCCGCAGATGAACAATCAGTGTCTCTCCCGAAGCGACCGTTTTAGGATCTACCTGGTCGCCCTGTAGGTTGTAATATGCACGCTCGATACGCAGACCATCGCTAACCGGTTCCGGAGCCTGATTGCCAAAGCCCTGTACCCGCAGTGTCAGATACAGTGGCTGTTCCGACTTGTTATATACCGTCAGTCCAGGCTGTAGCTGATTTGCATCCAATGATTTAGTCAGATTACTATCAGCCGCCAGTATCTCTTCACCAGTCGCGGTCACCAGCTTCGCCTGCCAGGACTCGCCGGTGTGCTGCTGCAACTGGATACCTGCCATAAAGAGAGCATTGCGTTCCTGTGTACTGAGGTAACGACGCTCAATCAACAGTGATCTCAGTTCACGCGCCTGCTCCAACGCATATTCTGGTTCCAGTTCGTGCCTGAGCATCAGCGCAACCGTTAATGCCTTATCACGCAGCTTAGAACCATAGTCCGCCAGATATTTGCGGCTACGCTGCTGGCGTTTCATCTTGTCCAGTGCCGCCTGCATCCGGGTCAGGTCGCCTGATTGTAGGAATGCCAGTGACAGATGTAGCAGAGGCAGTGGCGCTTCAGCCTGTTTCGCATCACGCTGATAGAGCTGACGCAAAGTACCTAATGGCGCCTGATTAACCCGGCTGAGTACATAGCCAGCATACGCCCGATAGGCCAGACGGTAGTGCTGGCTATCTCCGCTATAGCGCTCGTCGTAGAAGCCATTGCGATTCTGCAGATACTCTTTCAACCGTTGCAGCGCAGAATTGAGCATTTTATCGGGCACTGCAAAACCGTTATCACGGCTATCCAGTAACAGATCAGCAACGTATGCGGTCAGCCAGTGCTCCTCCATCGACTGGTTATCCCATAGTCCAAAACCACCGGATTCCAGCTGCATCGCGCTGATACGTTCGATACCGCTATCCACTCGTTTCAGACGTTCTTCCGCACTAATGCCCGGCAGTTTAAGCGCTGCCAGACGATCCGGTGATGCACTAACCAGCGGGTACACGCGACTGGAGGTCTGCTCCAGACAACCGTATGGATACTGCAAAAGATTTTTCAGCTGACTGCGCAAGCCAAGATCAACCGTCGACGAGAGACTCAGGCTGCCAACTGCTGTTTCCGACAGGATACGATTCAGGATCGGTAACGGCTGCTCATAACCCAGCCCCGGTTTCAGCAACTGATAGCGAACAGTTTGTTCCGGCGGATAACCCGGACGAACACCTAACGTCCAACTACGTTCAATCGGTTCTTCCAATTTCTTACTGCTGAGTGACAAGCTGAACTGAGCTGCACCGGTGAACCCGGTGGCCTCAACCGGATAAACCAAGGTGCGACGCTCGCCATCTTCAACCTCAAGCATCATTACCTTCTGAGCTGCATCTTTCAGTGCCACTGGGCCATCAACATTCAGTTCAACACTCAATTGCTGCGATTCACCACTCATATTGGTCAAGTCCAGTGCCACCTGAGACTGGTCACCAAAAGCCAGGAAACGCGGCATCGCAAACTGTGTTACCACCGGCGAGGCAATGGTCAGCGATTTTTCAGCACTGCCGAAACGGCGTTGATCAAAGCTCAACGCCATCAACCGTAACTGGCCATTGAACTGAGGAATATCCAGCTCAACATCGGCATAGCCCTGCTCATCAACTGCCACTAAACCACTGAACATTGACACAATCTGCACTTCGCTCTGAGGCTGAGCACCACCGCGTTGCAGGTCTGCATCACCACCAAAGCGCAGCCGAGCATGCTGGGCATCGCTGATATCGATCACCTTGTGATAGAGGTCGCGGCTGTCGACACTATAGCGACGCTGGCCGAAGAAGGCCTCATAAGGATCCGGAGTTTTGTATTCCGTCAGACTCAAGACTCCAACATCGACAGCAGCCAATGTGACAAATGCCTTCCCACCGGTGTCAGCGACTTTCACACGGGTATTTACGACCTTACCAGGTACCACTTTTTCAGGGGCTTCAATGGCCACATCTAACCGACGTGCCTCTCGATCTAACGGCAGATGAATCACACCGAGGCTACGTTTAGGTGCAATGACACCCTGCTGCTGTTTACCACCGCGTAGCAACAGCGTGGTGACATAGAGGTTATGCTGCTTCCAGTTATCCGCGATTGGAATTTCAACTTCAGCGCCTTCTGCCGGAATAGAAACCCGAGACATCCATAATGGTCCGTCACCTTCTACCATCACCAAGGCTTCGCCTGCTTCCGGTGGAGATATGCGCACACGGGCAGTATCTCCCGCTTTGTAAGCTGCTTTATCCAGCGCCAGATTGACCTGATCCGGACGAACACGGTCAGTGCCATGTTCAGCGTGACGCCAGTTGCTGTACCAGTCCTCACCGGCGAAGAAACGTTTGCTACTGAGCAATCCGTTCTGTTTGTCTTCTACTTCCAATCGATAACGTCCCCATTCGACGGGGAAACTGACCTCAGCAACAGCACCGGATGCAATATCAGCAGTGGTCGATGCCACCACATACTCTTTATCACTCCACTGGTAATGCCAGCCACGATCTTCAGAGTATACCCAGAAGTAATTACGATCTTCGCGTACCAGACGCACATCCAACTGTTCGGCCGCCTGTTTTTCGCCTGTCAGGCTAGCCTTAACCAATTCAAACTTCACCACTGATTCGGCGTCAGGATTCTGATCGGCAAAGCTGCTGCGGATACCCAGCATCGCAGGTTTCGGCCATACCAACAGGTCGTGGCTGCGATTAATTGCACGGCCACCGGTTTCATAAAGACTCGCCTGTACTTTCAGACGCAAAGGAGAACGGGTCTGCTGCCAGACTGACGGCTGCGACAGTGTGCCACTCCCCTCTTTACTCAGTTTGATGTCGTCCAGCGAGTGTTGACCGATCACCCCACTATCCCGCTCGTCACCAAACTCAAAATCAGCCAGTGCTTCAATTGGGCTACGCCAGTGACGAATATAGAGTTCTGCACTGACTCTGTTGCCCGAAGCTGGAGCGCCGTAGAGATAATCCCCCTGTAGCGGCAACTTCAACCTATCGTCAGCGCCCAGAACCAAACGCTCAGAACTATCAGGATTTAGCGTCAGCTTCATCCGCTCAGGCAAAAACTGCTCAACATTAAACGGATAAACAACAGGCTGTTTGAGTGCCCCACTGATGGATAGCTCCCAGCGTCCCAAAGGAGCGTCACTGGGTGCCTGCCAACTATAGGAGAGGAAACCATTCTGGTCCGGCTGCCATTTAAAGCTCCGTGCTTCAGTACCATCAGGACGACGAATCACGGCGTCCAGTACCGGTGTGTCTTTTAGCTCACCGTCACCGTCACGCAGTAACGCGGCAAAATCGACCTGTTCTCCCGGTCGATAGAGATCTCTCGGCCCGTATACAAAGAGCTCCATCGGCAGTTGAGGACGGGTACCTATATCAAACCGGGACAGATCCAACGCAGGCTGATGTACCTCAAGCAATGAGTAATGCATCCCTTTTCGGGCAACGATCAGCGCAGCTTTATCAATTTCCTGCTCAAATGAGGCAAGGCCTTCTGGTGTGGTTTTACTGCTGGCCAGCACCTTGCCCTGCTTATCAATCAGACTAACCTCCGCCTCACCAATCGCAGTAGCCTTTGCCAGCGAACTGGCATGCACAGCCAAGCGGTTACCATAAAAGCGAGCGTGCAGACCGATATCAGTCACCGCATACCAGCTCATCATCTTCCGCTCGTAATGCCCGGCAGGCATCATCACTGCTAGATAGAGGCCAGGCTGTTCCAATTCAGTAACGCCTTCGACTTTGATAGTGCGGGCTGTGACTTTGTTTTTTTCTGGCTCAAGGTCGTAGCGGCCGCTGTAGGCCAGCTCCGCCATCTGCGTCAGATGTTCAGTACTCCAGGTGACACGCCCGTAGTAATCCACCTCTCGCAGGAACTCAGGAATCTTGTCCTCACGGATCCGGAAGAAATCGACATTTACTTCATCAACATTAACGGTATTGACCGGTAATCCGTTACCCAGTCCATCCGTCAGGAACAGACCATCACTAGTGAAATTCACTGAAGGCTCAAGGTGACGAGTGGTTAACTGGCTGGATACGTTCTGCGCCAATAGCTGGCCATTCAGGCCCGGCAACCCCTGATACACAGTGACCTGGTATTCGGTATTTGGCTCAGTATCAGCGAACCAGAGCACTTTGCCCTTTTTGCCCAATACCCAGCCACCATCGGCGGCCTTTCCCTCGCCTGCAGAAATATTCAGCCATTGCTTAAGATCCTGCCCCTGATCCAATGGCTGCGACAGAGTCACGGCCACCATGTTGCGGCCATCCAGATTGCGCTCTGATATATCGAGGACTGTCAGTGGCAGACTCGGGTCAATGTTTGCCGCAATTGCAACGACACTATCATCACCAGAATCTAGGCTCTCGGTGACATTGTCCGAAGCTACTTCTGTCTTCTCTGGTTGAACTGCAGCTTGTTCCTTCGCAACAGGCTCAGAGGTCTTGGCTGAAGAGTCGCTATCGTCGGAGCAACCACTTAAAGCAATTGCTGAAGAGATAAAAGCGCACAATAAAGCGCGGCGGAAAACGCGTGTCGGCGTCATAAATCGTCCCTGTATCCGTGTATCTGATATACCGCTATGCAGTGTAACTTATTCTCGTTCAGGTTACGCCATTCTGTAACTGCTGGCAGTCAGTCAATATGCTATAGTGCCGGGCAAAATCGATCGTCCGGGGTCACCCCGACTGAATCGCACAACAGATCAGGATACAAGGTAGAGAACGATGGCAGGTTCACTGGCGGATCAGCTACTGAATATGGGTGTCGCTTCCAAGAAGCAGGCAAAAGACGCCCGCGATGCGAAACGCAAAACCAAGAAAGCGAAGAAAAGCGGCAAAGCCCCCGCTGACGATCAGAAGGTTCAGGATAAGCTGGAGCAGCAGCGTAAGGAAAAACAGCAACGCGATCGCGAACTGAACCTGAAACGCGAAGCCGAGAAAGAGGAAAAATCTCGCATCGCGCAGCTGCAGAAGATTCTTGAAGACTCTTTGATCAAGCTTGATCCTAAGGCTGACGAAGCCTACAACTTCGTTGAAGCGGGCAAAATCAAGAAGATCTACGTCACTAAGCCACAACTGGAACAGTTGAGCCGCTGCCAGCTGGCGATCGCCGTTCACCAGGATCTCCACTGGCTGATCCCGGATGAAGTGGCAGCACGGCTAGAAGCAGACCTTGGCGACAAGGTTGTGCGCATCAAGAAAGAAACCGTCGATGAAGACGATCCATATGCCGATTATCAGGTACCAGATGATCTGATGTGGTAATCACTCTCCGGGGCACTGACTGCCCCTTACCGGAGCATGAAGATGGAATACATTCTGATACCGCTAGCGTTGCTCGTCGTTATCCTGCTAGTCAGATCACAAAAAGCCAACAAGCAGATAGCCGAGAAGAATCAAGCTGAAGGCAAAGCTTTCCTTGAACAGAATAGCCAGAAAGAAGACGTGGTCACTACCGCTTCAGGCCTGCAATACCAGCAGATCAGCGCAGGCAGAGGCAGTGAGCACCCAACGGCTAGCTCTAAGGTTAAAGTGCATTATCACGGCACACTGATTGATGGCACAGTGTTCGACAGCTCAGTTGAACGCGGCGAGCCTATCGAGTTTGGCCTGAATCAGGTGATCAAAGGCTGGACTGAAGGCCTGCAGCTGATGGTTGAGGGCGAGAAAACCCGCTTCTTTATCCCTGCCGAACTGGCATATGGCAACGGTTCTGCAGGTGTTATTACACCTGGTTCAACCCTGATTTTTGAAGTAGAGCTGCTAAGTTTTAGCTAAATTTCAGAGGCATAGCCCGTTGCCACACAAACGCATCGGGCTTGCCCCATCTAAGCTATGAACGGCAATCGATACCATTAACCCTGTCGATCTCTGATCTGAACCCTTTCATCAGTGCGAGAAACTCTGGCTTCGGCATCACCTCAGTCCTTAAGAAAAGACGCAAGCTGTCACCGTCCGGATGAGACGCCCTTGCTCTCTGTGCAGCCGCTTGCTCAAACAACGCCTTATACGCCTCGCTAGAAGCCACCAATGCCAGCTCGTCTTCATCTGTCAGCGATAACCAGCGCTGCACATTCTGTTCTGGCGCCAACACTGCAGAATCGCCATTAAGCAGCAGAGTCACAGCCTGCTGGCTTTTCTGAATCAGCGTTAGCTGGTGATCGCGATATAACTCGGCAACCAGCTGAAACTGTGGTGCTCGCTCTACGATGAAGACGGTACTGTCATACTGCCATTGGGACCTTACCTCGGAGTACTGACGGTATTTATCAAGCAAGCACTGCTGCTCAGATGAACTATAAGCCGACGAGGACAACGACAGCATCAGGGCACAAAACAGGTATCTCATAATCAACTCAAACTCTGAACTGTTAGCAGCATAGGCGAGTTAACTGCCTAAACAAGATTGGACTATTTACTCGTTGCCAGCCGTGCAGCAAGCGCCAGAAAGATTGCCCCCAATAGCCCATCGATATGACGCCCTAACGTAAAACGCTGGCCGAGCGCCTTGCCAAGCTTGCTAAAAGAGAGCGAGAACCCCAGATTCACTACAAAGGCAACCAGGCTCAGCAATATACCCAACACCATAATCTGGCCTATGAGCCCTGCTTGCTGATGGGTAAACTGTGGCAGAAACATACTGAAAAACAACAACGCTTTCGGATTTAGCAGGTTATTCAGGCACCCCCTATAGACCAACGACCTGAATGACTGCTCGCCAGCACTAACCTCTGAGCGACTTTCACCGTCATTGCGCAACCAGGCCTTTAGCAGATTTATACCCAACCAGGTCAGATATGCAGCTCCGGCTAACTTCACTACCAACGCCACAACCGGCATAGCCTGCATCAGCTGCCCCAGCCCAAAAGCCACTAATAGCGTCTGAATCAGACCTGCGATCAGAATCCCGACCGAGATCGACAAACCGGCATAAAAGCCTCGTACCGACGAATAACTGGAAATCAGCAAAAGATCAGGGCCCGGCGAAATCACCAGGAAGAAGACACTCACCAAAAACAACGGGAGAATAGAGAGATCAATCATTGGCGTGCTGCTTACTCATTCAGGCGAACGGCATAGCTTACTCTGAGCAGGCCACTAACAGAAGATTGATTTGTCGAACACACAAAGACGATTAAGGTCACTTATCGCTAAACGAACTGATCTCGCTTTCGCTCAGATAACGCCATTGCCCTTCTGGCAGATCAAGGTTGATATTGCCAATCTGTTCACGATGCAACCTAACTACGCGATTGCCTACCGCCGCAAACATCCGCTTCACCTGATGAAACTTACCTTCAGTAATGCTCAGCAGTGCCTCTCTGTCAGAGACTGCAGCCAGCTTTGCCGGTCGAGTCGGCGCATTCTCACCCTGCAACATCACGCCCGCCGCAAAGATATCAGCGACATCGGCGCCTATCGGATCACGCAGACCTACCCGATACAATTTCTCGCAGTGCTGAGTAGGCCGGATAATATCGAATGACCAGCGGCCATCGTCAGTAATCAGCACCAGTCCGGTGGTATCTGCATCCAATCGACCGGCAATATGTAGCTCAGCTTTATTTTCAATATCGATCAGGTTAAACAGTGACGGATAAGCTTCATCGATATTGGAACAGACATAACCGGCGGGTTTATGCATCAGCAGATAACGAAATGGGCGCGCCACTAGGCGCTCACCATCCAGCAGGATCTCGTTGTTCTCATGAACCTGTGTTCGAGCTTCGGTGATCGCACAACCATTAACCAACACCCTACCCGCGCTGATAACCCCAGTCGCCGCTTTGCGGGAGAGATCGGTACTTTTACAAACAAACTTGTCGAGACGCATAACACCTTATCAGAAGATCACAGTTTCTCGTGTAACCAACACTACAACTCAGGACGGGCTGACCGGTCTTAGCGATAACAGTCCGTGCGCGAACATCAAACCGCTGGCAAACCAGACAATACCGGCGACAATCGAAAAAGTACTAACCATTTCAGGGTAAAGGAACGATAGCGGTATTGTCGCGATACCGCGCAGCAGGCACAACCCGGCAATAACCGCCAAGGCCAGCTTCAACAACGGCAACCGGCGAATGACACCGGCACCTGATAAGGCAAACAGCGCACAAGCCAGAAACAACGACGAAACCCCTATGGTACTGGCCGATGCCAGCCATGAACCGTCAATCGCTGCCTGTATAAGTTCTTCAGGTGCCATCTGCGCTCTGTAACAGGAAGGACCCAGCGCAATACAGGACAGATGCGCAATTGCAGTACCAGTAGCGATTAACGCCGCCACAATCAGTGACCAAAATCCCTTTTGTTTCATGGCAAACGAATCCTTTGGCAAACGATGTGCGCCATTAAAACGCTTTGCAGATAAGCCAGCAAGTAACGGAGTGTAAAGAAAGAATTAAGCTACTTACTGTAGCGATAGAGACATTTTAAAATAGGGAACCGGGCCTTTGTAGAATCTTTCACCTTCAGCCTGCATACCAAACGGCTGATAGAAACCCATCGCCGATTCACGGGCATCACACCAGAACAGCTTAATACCTTCAGTCCGAAGCACCCCGATGACCTCGGTCAGCAGTGCTTTACCGATCCCCTGTCCCTGATACTCAACAAGGGTGGCAAACTTCCTCAGCCGTGCACTGCAACCATCAAAGTAGATCGATGCCACCGCAACTAATTGATCACCGAGAAAAGCACCAAAGTGCCAACCCTCTTTATCGCCCTCTACATGGCAGAACTCAGGCGATTTATCTGGCCAGAGTACTTTATGACGCACCGGGATGGCTTGCTGCCAGGTGATTTTTTGAATCTGTATTTGAACGAGAGGCATCTAGATGAAACAGTTAGCAATAAAAGGATATGGATACAGATTATCAATAAGTCACGAATGTTTCTTGCCCGTGCGTTCATTACCACGTTTGTAGTTCCCCGTTAAACGAGCCATCAACAGCTGTTGCTCAGCAAAGCTCAACCCTTCCAACTGAACACTAAGCCGAGCTCCTTTCGCCTTGCTGAATCGAGTCGCAAATCTACCATGATGTCTGATCTCAAGATCATCATTTTTGCTAACTGAATAGGTGAAACCTAAGTCTTCGCTGCTACTGCCCTTCATTGATATGCCATCCATGGATTCGATTGTTCATTATCATTCTGGTGGCTAGGTTATAGATCGATATCGATCCCGTCCTTACCGCCAAAAATACGACCCAGAAAACGGAAAATAGCTGCACAACACTGATAAGGCAGATCAGAAAGTAGCTCCAGCATATCCAACAGATCCCATGCAGCCTCACGCTTTTTCCGGTCTTTAGGGATGATGAAATGAGCAATCAGGAAGGACACTAAACAAGCCGCCATGATTGAAAAGTCGAAACCAAGTGTGAGCAATAAATATGCGAAATAGCATCCTGCTAAAAAGAAAGCGAAAGCTAATAGTGTTCGTAATTCATCCATGATAAATCCTTAACGTTCAGGATTATGAAAAAGTGCGAGTTAAATAAGCGATCTCAGTCATTGTGCCGTAATCACTGAAACCAATTCAAATCGAAAGCCCTGTTCACTAAAAGTCACTCCCGAACGCCGTCATATGCCCTGTTCTATCGACGTTTAGTTCACATTAGCTCGAATACGATCTCCTGCCTCAACACAATTAGAACATGAGCGACTGAATGAAACGCATATTGATTGCCGTAGCCCTATTCACTTTAACTCACGCCTCATTTGCCCAAAGCGATACTAAAAATGGCCAAACAAAATACCAGAAGCACTGCCAGGTTTGTCACGGTGTAACAGCCAAAGGTGATGGGCCATTGGCTAGTACACTACCGCATAAGCCCGCTAATATTCCCAACGAGCTGAATAGCTTTTTCACCACAAAAAATTCTCTGGTAACTGACGTGTTGAATGGCAAAGTGGAGCAAGGGATGCCTGCATGGAAAGGCACGCTATCTAAGCAAGATGTGCTAGACATATTTGCCTATATTGAATCAGTACAGTAAGCCTACCGAAATGACCTGCAGTCAGGGAATGATTGCGGGCAAATGATACTGCAGCTTATGAAGCATGCAGCGCTATGCGATTTCCTTCGCTATCTTCAAACTCAGCAACATAACCCAATTCGCCAATAGCGGTCTTCGGGTAAAGAACCATTCCTCCTTCAGCGCACGCTTTAGCCAGGATATCTTCAATATCCTCTGTACTGAAGTAGATACGCGCGCCCGCTTTTGAAGGGGTATAACTGTCGCCTTTAACTAAAGCTCCCGTAACCCCTGATCCCTGCTCATTGAAGGGAAATAGAGCCATTTCGTTGTCATCAATTACAACTCTCTCAAACTGATAGCCGAAAACTCGCTGATAGAAAATGATCGCCCTATCTAAGTCATTCACCGGAATTTCAAAATAGCCAACTGGATTCATGGGAATACTCTACTTCCGACTGGGCTCAAAAGTTTCATATCGTGGCAACTGGGCATCAAGATCTTCCCAGTTTGCTTTTGAGGTGACAAAGTTATGCGAAAGAGGCCTTTCAACGATATCAGAATCTAATATACCGAGACGTATCCTGAACCGATCAGGGTCCTGATCATTAGAGCTGAACACGGGCGAACCACATTTTTGGCAAAAATGTCGCTTTCGACCGGGCTTAAACTGGAAGGTCGTTAAGCTTTCCTGACCAGTTACGATTTCGAAATCGGCGGCTTTGATAAAACCATTCGTGGCGTAGGCTGTACCACTATTCTTCCGGCACAAAGAGCAGTGACAATGGATGATATCGCTTATCGGTCCGTTAATTTGTATCCTGACTTCTGAACATAAACACTTTCCAACGTACATAGCTTTATATAGACCCCTGTTCAATATCGCGATCATAAACGGTGGAAGCAACCACTACAGTGTCACAAATCCATCTGATTGGAGCTGTCAGGCTGTAGGGACTGAGAGTTCATAGCTCGTGTATTTTTGGCCGAACATAGTGCTTTCATACACCCTCAACGCCATCTTGCTTAAAAATTTGTACTCAGATCGAGTATTAAGCAGGTGCAACACAACCACAGTGTGCCCCAACTCAGCAGACCATCGCATCATGTCTCTGAATACAGCCCTACCCAATCCCCAGTATGCTTCATCCAAGACAACGGCTAGCTCAAAAGCACCATTTTCGAGTTGAATACCACACCACCCTGCCACCGCGTTATCTATGGTAATTCCCCGGACACGGCATCCAACAGAAGAATCAACGACGCACTTTTGCGCGATCCAACTATCCAGCGTTTCTTCATCAAAGAGAGCATGGGCAACCAGATGTTCTCGGAGCCTACCTTTGTTAAGAATCTCGAGTAATTCAACACGGTTTATGTTCGGAAGTTCAGGATATGCAATCTTTGTCATGGTTGGTGGAGATACCATCTATCACAGTGATTGGTGAAAGCTAGGAATACAAAGAGGTACAACCTCGAATAAGTTTGGTCACAGGCTAACGATTAAGCCATCTAAACCGTCTTTCACACGAATCGAGCTTTCGGCCTGTGCCATCCAAAGAACCTTCTATCCCACACCAAACATCAGCCGTAGCAGCATAAAAAGGCCTGCTAACTTGAAAGAGAGCTAAGGATATTAAGAGGCCTGCGAGTATGCTTAGTACAGCCACTGCGTTATAAGTTCTTTCGCTATAACTTGCTTCTCGGTTCTTTTCACTCCGTCTCATTATCTTTACAGGCAGAGACGCTAGTAGTGCGATGAGGAGATAGCTACCGATAATTAGTAACATCATAATCATAAAAAGTGGCAGCAAAATGGTTAGAGAAAATACAAATAGCATCAACATTCCTTTTTAACGCTAACAATCCAATAACCAACTCCGCAAGCGTTGCCACAGTTGATGGCTGCTTCGCGCCCAGCCAGATGAACTTACTGGGCCAGATCTAATTGGCTTACTACGTATTTCGTGCTTCGCGGTCTCATGTGAAACTATATTAAGCATCTAACACACGGCTTTATCAACTATCTGCTGATATGTAGGCCAGCTAACGGATTAGACCAACTAACAATAAAGACTTTGCGGGCATAGCTCGCCCGTGCAGGCGCACAAGGAAGGCATTAAACTCTTCATCCCGCGTAGCCAAGTATTGCAGGTTGAGTGTGATCATAATCCTGCGTGTGTAGTGGTTCAATGAACCCGGACACCGATTTAGGTGGTAAAGTCACCGCCTTAGAAGAGGTGTTCAATGACCAGAAAGCGTCGATCATATAATCCTGAATACAAGCTTGAAGCTGCCAGCTTGGTATTAGATCAAGATTACTCCGTGCCCGAAGCCGCCCGCTCGTTAGGGCTCAATGAAAATGTACTGCGCCGCTGGGTGAATCAGTTACGCGATGAACGTCAAGGCACAACACCAACGGGTAAGGCGTTGACGCCTGAACAGCAGCGTATCAAGGAGCTGGAAGCTCGGGTTGATCGGCTTGAAAGAGAAAAGAGTATTTTAAAAAAGGCTACCGCTCTCTTAATGTCAGACGAGATGAATCATTTGCGCTGATAGACCAGTTAAGTGAGCAGCAAAGTACCGATCTGGTCTGTGCCGCATTTGATGTGGCACGTTCGTGCTATTACAGCTACAAACAGCGCAAAAAGGTTATCGATGCTGACCGGCTTTACCTGAAGGCCCGGATTAACGAGGTGTTCAGAGAAAGTCGGAGTTCTGCGGGCAGCCGCACGATTACAGAGATGCTGCAAACTGAAGGCATCGAAATAGGTCGGTATAAAGTGCGTAAGTTGATGCAGGAATCCGGTCTTATCTGTAAGCAACCGGGTCCTCATGCCTACAAACAGGCTACCGTTGAACGTCCTGATATACCGAATCACCTGGATCGGCAGTTTAATGTGGCTGAGCCAGATCAGGTTTGGTGTGGCGATATTACGTATATCTGGGCGGGTTCCCGCTGGATATACCTGGCAGTTGTGCTTGATCTGTTTACCCGTCGAGTTGTGGGGTGGTCTTTATCAGACCGGGCAGACGCCACCCTAGTTGTCAAAGCTCTAGAGATGGCATACCTGCAACGGGGCAAACCGCATGGGGTGATGTTCCACTCCGATCAAGGCAGTCAGTATCTTAGTCGGGCTTTCCGCCAACGGCTGTGGCGATACCGTATTAAACAGAGCATGAGTCGTCGTGGAAACTGTTGGGATAATGCGCCGATGGAAAGGTTCTTCAGGAGCTTGAAAGCTGAATGGGTTCCGACAACTGGCTATGTATCGAAGGCTGAGGCACAAAAAGATATTGGTTATTACCTGATGCAGTATTACAACAGGCAACGACCGCATCAGTATAACAACGGATTACCTCCTGCAAAGGCAGAGGAACGTTCTAATTTACTGTCCGGAATGAGTTGACCACTACAGTATGTCAGCTCTTCTCTACTTTCAAGTTCCAACTTATTCTCCTTAATTTCCGTATAAGATTAATCGCGTTGAACATTCAACTGATTCGAAAATTCCCGAAACAAGCTGAGATAACTCCCTATGCCAGAATCCAATTACGATAGATGCACATAGCTCTATTTAATTGCATTTAGGTGGTCAACAAAGAAAGATACCTGTACCAAGATCATTCCTATTCAGGCCATTAAAATTACAGTTTATAAATCCAATCTCTCTTAAAACTGTAATACCAACAGGTAGATGGCGACCGCTATCAGCATGCCTCCCATTAATACATTAAAAAATCGTACCTTGGCTCTGCTGGAAAGCAGGTTTTGCATTCTGGCGCCTATCAGTGCCCAGCTGGCAATTGACGCATAACAGATGACGAAGTAGAGACCGACAAAGAGTAACAGCATTGAGAGGGAGTCTGTCAGATTGAAAAGTGATACACCTGCAAGACAAGCCGTCCATGCCTTCGGGTTTAGCCACTGTAACAATGCCCCTTGCAACCAACCCGGACGGGATTTCGATTCAATCTCGATATTCGGCTTTGCGCTGGCTACACAATATCCAAGATAAACGATATAGCCGCTACCGATCACAGCCAGTACTCGCAAGAATTCAGCGTTGCGGGAAGCAACCTCCGCTATGCCCAAACCGATCAGTAACAACAAAAGCGTGAAACCAGCGGCACCACCTGTCACGAATGGCAGTGCTTTACGAAAGCCATGGCTAGCCCCTGTTGATAGGGTCAACATGTTGACCGGGCCAGGTGAGATCGACATGGATAACGAGAACAAACACATAGTAAGAATTAACGACATAATAGCCTCCGATGTAGTGATAGCCAGCATATCGGAAGCCCAAAACTCTTATTAGATAGCTCAATTAGACTTTACTATTCGATGATGTCGAACAATTAAAATATAGCGTAGCGTGATGACTATGTTCGCTGCGGCTGCAAACACTGATATTTTCCAAGATTTTTGTGGGAGAAGTTGCCGAAGGCAACCAAGTGGACTGGGCAGCGTGCTGCCTGCAAGTTTGCAGCGAGCACTTCAAGCGACTTCTCTAAAGTTCGTTAAGGGGATGTACGGGCATCCCCTTAACAATCCTAGCCCGCCCCTGCACAGCCGAATTCCTGAGTTAAAACCAAATCGTTAAATCTGGACTCGCCAGACAGGCCATCCATGGCCCATCCGGCGATAGCTGACTTCCTGTCAGCTACCAGAACGATTTGGTCTTACCTCAGCAGCCGCGCCATGTGGTTTTGGTGCCAATCACAGCCATCTACCACACTCGAATACAGTAGCTTTCCAAAATCTATTCGCGACGAGACGTCGCTCCTACAAAAAACACCAGCACCTGCACAAACTAACTAGCGCACCAACCTCTCCCTCCCACGCAGCCGAGTATTGCAGGCTGAGTGTGATCAAAATCCTGAGTGTTGGAGCCCTCTGAGCGAGTTTCAGGATTTCACACTCGGGCGAAACACGCAGGAAAGTTGCCGCAGGCAACCAAGTGGAGGGCTGCTTGGGGATTGTTAAGGTAACCAGTCAGTATGTTCTCCTTAATCCGCCAATAGGCGGAACAATAAAACAAAAGCATTCGCGACGAGACGTCGCTCCTACAAAAAACACCAGCACCTGCACAAACTAACTAGCGCACCAACCTCCCCTCCCGCGGCAGCCGAGTATTGCAGGCTTAATGCGTGAAGAATCCTGAGTGTTTGAGGAGGAACGACGAGTTTCAGGATTTAGCATTAAGCCGAAACACGCAGGGAAGTTGCCGAAGGAAACCAAATGAAGGGCCGCGAGGGAACCGTTAAGGTAAGCAGCCAGTACGCTCCCCTTAACCCGCCAACAGACGGCAAAACAAAGCTAAAACAAATCGCGACCCAACTCGCCAAAAGGCGGAACAAAACTCACCCCCTCTTTTCCAACCACCCCATCAGCACCGGCCAAAAATCGTCTGCCAGAGCATCCTCCTCATATAGCACCATCTTGAGCCAGTCTTTCAGCCCCATCTGTCGATTAGGAAACAGGTAGTGATTAAGCATGCTATGAGTGCCCTCAGGTATTACCTGAGCCCTGATGTTCGGGTTAGCGATCTGTTTCAGCCGTTTAAATTCAGACCTAGCATCAACATTCTGATCCTCTTCACCCCAGAGCAGCAAAGTGGGTATTTGTATCGCGCGAAGTTCGGCTATGGAATCTGCTGTGAAGTTTTTAAGGACAAACTCAAACCTGTCTTTATCCATCGGCAGGCCTTCCGTTGTATTCAGATATGTTTGATAACTCGGATTGGTATGAAAAAACGAAATATCTTTTTTATAGTCATCGATCACTTCTTTCTCTGTTTGCAAACTCAACAGATTTGAAGCATTGCTTTGTAAGCTGTGATAAAGACCCTGATCCACCCAGTTTGTGGCAAAGCCCACACCTATCACAAAGCCGATCTTGTCAGTGCTTTTTGCGATCGCCGGTACTACCCAACCCGCCTGGCTAAAGCCCATCAATCCGGTATTCTCAGGGATATATCCATATTTGCCCTGAACAGCTCTAATGGCAGTTTCTACCTCTAGCTGCCTGTCTTGCATGCTCTGTTTTAGCCAATTGCCAGAGGAGCTTCCGACTCCGGGCTTATCCCAACTGAAAGTGGCATAACCTTTATCTCTCAGCTGATCCCAAATAATGTCGAAGTAACCATCAGCGTCATAACGACTAGCACCATCACCATGCACAAAGAGGATAACGCCTTTAGCAGCACCATCTGCTGTCGATGGCAGATACTCCCCAACTAACAGGTCACTGCCATTAAGAAACTCAAGTTTCTCCGCTATTGCAGCAAAGGGAGTTAAACAAACGAGCAGTAAGAAAACACGAAGCATTTGAAAGCCTCTGAGATTAGTCATGTAATCTCAAAGGCTAAGTGAGCGGGGGTTAAGAAAGGGTAAAAATGCCTGTTAAAACGGTGGTTACGAATAAAAGCACAATTTGTTCTGATCCAGGTCTCTGACATAAGCAGATAAGCGAGGACCGCGTTCACCAGGCTCCCCTTCACAGCTGCCACCCAGTTCAATCGCCTTTGCATGAAGGCGAACAACCTCTTCGCGCGAACCTACGTCAAAACCAATCATAGTGCCATTACCGTTGGTAGCAGGCTCTTTATCAAAGGGAATAGCAACGGCGAATGTGAAATCACCCTGCTGCCAAAACGTCATTCGGTCGTCTGCAAACACCTGATTAAGTTCAGAACGATCAAACAGGGAATCGTAGAATTTAACAGAAGCGTCCATGTTGTTTGTGCCAATAACCACATAGTTCGGTTTCATGACTGAGTCTCTCCGGCTGAATTGAATGCTATTTATAACCTTAGCCTGCTGACAGACAGTGTCAGGAGATGAGAAGAGCCAATGCTGTTAAGGCATAGCGCTGCTATTCGCGACACCAGCTCACGCCTGAAATAACAGTATGAACGCCCTCGAACGCACAGGCTTTGGAAGGCCGGAGAAAACTAACTCACTTAACCATTTCTGATGCTATGCAGATTTTCGAGTAAGGAGATCACACTTTCTCTGGACTGAATCTCCTGAGCAGACGCATTTGCCCCCTTTGCAAACCCCAACTGATCAATACTTTGCTGAAGGAAGTTTTCTTTCCGATCAGGATCAACGGTACCCTCATATCCGGGCCACCTTGATACAGCCTCCTGCATAGGAAAACTCATGACCGCATACTGAGCTGGCGATATGAGATTGTTATCAAACAATTCACCCGCCATCGCGATTCTTTCATTTTCAGAGAGATTGGTAACATCGTACCGGCTGGCAATATCTTTCTCGGCAGCCCCCATGTTCTTGGTGCCGGGATCAATAGTTACAGAATCATAAATAGAGGCACCGGCTTTCCGATGGCCATTAGAGGTATCAGTACTAGCCGGACCGGAAGCAGAGTCTCTTCCTTGTACCTGACTATAAAAATTCGAGCTGGCATTTGAAACTAACATTGGCAAAACATCCTTATTCGTTTTTACAGATTCACTTAATTCAAGTTTTTAGGGATATCTGCCCGCCAAAAACCTGAATCATTGAAACTGCTACAAACCAAATGACTCCTAATAGCGGCAAGAAGCAACCGGTTCGCACGGCAAATTTAATCCGGTTGATGAGCTCAGCAGCGACTCATCACCGAAATCGCTGATCATTTCGTCAACTCAAGTATCTGACCAAAGACAATGGCAATTTCTGCACCAATTCATACGAGAGAAGCGTTTACCAGCCGAATTAGGAGGAACTTCAATAGCCACCCAAAGCAGGCCGAAATCACACTCTGAAATGGCACCGTTATTGCTGCATGTACAATTGAGATTAAAGAGCGCTGTCACGCCAATTTCGCTAGCCAAGACTAAAAGCAGGGACAGATGCGACCACGGCATATCTATAGAGAGGACTAAATGGAAGTTTCAAATCGATTCGGCTGGGAGATACAACAGCAGAAGCAGGGTTCCACATCCACCTCTTCTATCTCGGATGATAGTGCAGCAAGTTTTGAAGCCTTGTTACAGCAGCAGTTGTCCGCCAACAATAATCAAACTGCGGCTACAGCAGGCTATTCACCGGTCTCAACAACGCTTGTCCAAGCTGCCAGCTCCTCTCAAGCCACTGACCCAAGCAACACTAACCCGATAGAAAGCCCTCAGTCTGTTTACACCTCAAGCGGGATAGATGTAATTGTTTCAGGGCACTCTGCTGATAAGCGAGATGGAATAGAATTCATATCTCAACCTTCAAACCAGGATCTGGCGACACTTCAGGCTCAGCTGGCTAACTTTGCAGCTAATAACAACCCTGTTGCAGGGCTAACGGTCATAAGCTCTGTTGCATTAGATGCTAATAGCCCAGGCTACGAAAATGTGAGTCCACACGGCATTGCCTCTGGCTGGGATACATCTAAAACAGCGATGTCACTCGACAACTATGATTCGGAGTACAGAGGTCGCGTTCAGGGCTATGCCGAAGTGATAGATGCAGAACGCGAACTGAAAGCGAAGTACGGTGAAGACATTAAAGTCATTTACAGCGGTGCCGACGACAGTTACATCATGCTGACAAAAGACGATTTCGGCTATGACCGCGCTGAATCCGCAGAGTCTGCGGTATCAGGCATTTTAGAAAGCGTTTACAACGGTAGCATCGACAGAAGCGCCGTTCAGGATATCTTGCAGCGATATGGCTATTCCGTTTAAGTACTAAGTATTAGAGGGCGTAACTCGCACTTACAACGACACGCACCAACCATGCTAATGCACCAACTTCCCCTCCCGCGCAGCCGAGTATTGAAGGCTTAATGCGTTAAGAATCCTAAATGCTTGAGTAGGAACAACGAGTTTCAGGATTTAGCGTAAAGACGAAACACGCACGGAAGTTGCCGAAGGCAACCAAGTGAACAGGGCAACGTGTTGCTAGCAAGGTTGCAGCAAGCGCTTCCAGCAACTTCTCTAAAGTTCGTTAAGGGGGTGTGCGGGCATCCCCTTAACAATCCCAGCCCGCCCCTGCACAGCCGAATTCCTGAGTTAAAACCAAATCGTTAAAGCTGGACTCGCCAGACAGGCCGTCCATGGCCCATCCGGCGATAGCTGACTTCCTGTCAGCTACCAGAACGATTTAGTCTTACCTCAGCGGCCGCGCCATGGGGTTTTGGTGCCAACAACAGCCACCTGCCTCGCTCGGACGAAACACGCAGGGAAGTTGCCGAAGGCAACCAAGTGGCGGGGCTGCTTGGAACAGTCAGTACGTTCCCCTTAACCCGCCAGTAGGCGCAACAACAATTCATCATGCCGCCGCCATCGCCACCGGAAACGCCTTGCGATAGCTCACCGGACTAAAGCGTACCGCCTGAACCAGACAAACCGCACAACAACCGGCTAACAGCAACCAGGCAGTATCAAAGCTATTCAGGCTGTCGCGGATAACACCCGCCAACCAAGGTGTCACACCAGCGACCAGATAACCTATCGCCTGCACAAAGGCGGTGAGTTTACCGGCCTGTACCGGGTCGTCCTGGT
>Ga0213838_1000406_pt1 | contig 34140 bp, 36 predicted proteins | sample SWPATP13_FD_160577 | JGI IMG/M metagenome (GOLD analysis project Ga0213838, IMG submission 160577) | Coastal seawater microbial communities from Marineland, Florida, United States - SWPA TP1 #3 | ecosystem: Environmental > Aquatic > Marine > Coastal | place: USA: Florida | collected 2016-08-06 | reverse complement strand
AAGCCACTCCGTCAAATCATCCCGCCAACCATCCGCCATCGCCAGCCTCCACATGCTGACGATGTTGAATCATGATAAGCGACTCATGGGAATCCAGAAAATGCACTTCTGCCAAAGTAGTGCTAGGTAGGTTTGAGCCCGCACACATTGCGCCATTCGTTTGCCACTCACCTACTCGAGCAGGGCGTCGATATACCAATGAGTGCTGTGGATGACTCACGCGGTGGGATTCCTATTGGGTGTGTGATCTGATTCCCTGCTGCAAGCACATGGAGGCTTGCAATGGCGGCAGCGATTGGGGTTCGGAAGGACCATACATCTGAGGATTTACGGCGGTTTGCGCAACGATGCGGCGATCCTGACCAGGTTCGACGACTGCTGGCGATCGCGCTGATACTGGACGGCGGCAGCCGGACCGACGCGGCGAAGTTTGCCGGGGTCACGCTGCAGATCGTGCGCGACTGGGTGCTTCGCTTCAACGCGGATGGACCCGATGGTCTGGCAACCTGCAAAGCGCCCGGGCGCACATCTATCCTGAACGACGAGCAGCGTGCTCGTCTGTCCGGGGTTGTCGAGACAGGCCCGATCGCTGCGGCGCATGGCGTGGTGCGCTGGCGGCTTGCCGATCTTGCCCAATGGGTATGGGACGAGTTCTCGGTATCGGTCACCCGCCATACTCTTGGCCACGAGCTTCGGGCGATGGGCTATCGCAAGCTCTCCGCGCGCCCGCGTCACCGTGGGCAGAAGGACGATGATATCGCGATTTTTAAAAAGGCTTCGCCGTCCGTCTGGCGCAAATCCGCAAAGGCCTCCCCGAAGGAACGCCCATAGAGCTTTGGTGGCAGGATGAAGCCCGGATCGGCCAGTAGACCAAGCTCACCCGGCGCTGGACCAAGCGCGGCACGCGCCCTTCGGCTCCTCGCGATCAGCGACGCTCCTCGGCATGGATCTTCGGCGCGATCTGCCCCACGGAAGGTAAGGCTGCCGGCATCGTAATGCCCCGCTGCAACAGCGCAGCGATGAGCATGCATCTGGAAGAGATCGCCTTCCACGTCGCGCCTGGCGCTCACGCCGTCGTCATCCTTGATCAGGCCGGATGGCACGGTTCTGCCGAGCTGGTCGTCCCATCCAACATCACCCTCTTGCCGCTGCCGCCGCGATGCCCCGAGCTCAACCCGGTCGAGAACGTCTGGCAGTTCATGCGTGACAACTGGCTGTCGAACCGCATGTTGGCTTCGCCGCCCTTCGGGTCAAATCCTACGATGACATTGTCGACCACTGCTGCTTCGCCTAGAACAACCTCGTCAGCCAGCCATGGCGCATCATGTCCATCGGCATGCGGCAGTGGGCGCATGGGGCCTGATCATTGCGCCTTGGTATTAGCCGAACTCTGCCCGCTAAGAGCGCCGAGCAAATTGCGTCTTTTGGTTTCTGGTCAGTGGGCTCTTTCATGGGTGCAGCCTCACTAAATGCGCAACTTGTGTCGCGGTGCGCCGCACGATAGCCCCCCGTTCGGGAGAGGAATTGTGATGGTCGTTGCTTGCGCTTTCCTCAGCGAGAGGTTTGACAATTGGCTTCGCTGGGCTGGTCGGTCCATCAAGGCCAGTTCTGTGATAAAGGTCGCAGGCGGCGCACAATGAGCGTTGCGGCTCGTCAGGTGGTGCTGGGCAGACGACCTCACGGAGCGCCTTGCGCCGGGGACTTTGCCATCCAGCATATTACGCTCGGCGCCCCTCGCTCAGGTGAGGTGCTGGTGCGCAACCTGTGGCTTTCGCTTGATCCCTATATGCGTCTGTTCATGAACGATCAGGGCGGCGTCCATGGCTCGGTTCCGGTCGGCGCGGCAATGCCAGGAGGGGCCGTGGGCGAAGTCATCGCCAGCGCCCATCCCGCCTTGCCGTTGGGAAGCTATGTGGTCTCCATGGCGCATGGCTGGCGCGATCACTACCTCGCCGATGGCGGCCAGTTGCAGCCGGTGAATGCACCCAAGGCCCTGTTGCACCGCTTCCTCGGTCTCTATGGTCTGACGGGTATCACCGCATGGGGCGGCATCCATGGAGTGCTGAAACCCGGGGCAGGTGAGACTGTGTTCATCAACGCGGCAGCTGGCGCGGTTGGTTCGGTGGCGGTGCAACTTGCCCACAGCGCCGGCGCCAAGGTGATCGCCTGCGCCGGATCGGACGACAAAGGCGCATGGCTCACCGGCGCCCTTGGTGCAGATCACTTCATCAATTACCGCCGCGAGGATGTCCGTGTCCGGCTTGCCGAGCTTGCGCCGGAAGGTCTTGAGATGATGTTTGATAATGTCGGCGGCGAGCAATTGGAAATCGCGATCGATGCGATGAAGCCCAAGGGGCGCATCGCGCTGTGCGGGGCTGTAGCGCTCTACAATAGCGAAAACTACCGTGCTGGCCCGCGCAACCTGTTTGCGGTGATCGAGAAACATATCAGCCTGACCGGTTTCAATGCCGGCTTCTATTTCTCCGAAGCGCCCCGCATCATCGACGAGTTTGCCGCAGCCGAGGCTACAGGCAAGTTGATCGAAGAAATCACCGTCGTCGATGGCCTTGATGCAATGCCCCATGGTTTTGTCGCAATGCTTGCGGGCCACAATCGCGGCAAGATGCTGGTGAGGCTGTGACCATGGAACTTGATGATATCGTCGCAGAGCTGGCGATCCGGCGCGCAATCTATCGCTACTGCCGAGGGGTTGATCGCGGCGATGTGGCCATGATTGCCAGTGCCTACCACGCGGATTCTGTCGAGAACCACGGCGCTTTTAGCGGAACGGGACGGGAATTTGCCGAATATCTCGTGCCCCTGATGGATGGCTCGCCTGCCATCGGTGGCCACCACGTCACCAACATCCTGATCGAGCGCGAGGGCACCGAGGCGCGGGTGGAAAGCTACTTCATTGCCTTCCATGCGCAGCATGACGGCAGCCGGGCTTTTGTTACCGGACGCTATCTCGATAATTTTGCGTTGCGCCGCGGTGAATGGCGCATCGCCCTGCGGGAGGTCGTGATCGATAGCGACACGCCGCCTGCGGGCACGATCGATCTCAGCGATTACCCCCGCGGCGCGAGGCGCGAAGCCGACCCCTCCCATGGATGGTTTGCCTGAAATGACCCTTACCAAAGTGCTTGAACCAATCACGATCGGCGGATGCACTATCCCGAACCGCGTGGTGCGTACAGCCCACGCCACTGGCATTGGTGGCGGGACAATGAGCGATGATCTCATCGCCTATCACGAACGCCGCGCGCGGGGCGGGTGCGGGCTGACAGTGCTTGAAATCCTCGGCGTCCATCCGACCAGCCTTGCTCCGCTGAACATGATCGACCCTGCCTTGGATGAAGGTTACGCCAAGCTGATGAAGGCGATTGAGCCTCATGGCATGAAAGTCTTCCAACAGATCTGGCACGCCGGGCATAATGGCACCACGCTAGACGGCGGGCCGCCGTGGGGCCCATCGGCTGTTCCCAATCCGCTCGGCGCAGATGTTCCGGTGCCCATGACCAAGGGTATGATCGACGAGATCGTTGCAGCCTATGCCGCTGCCGCAGAGCGTTGCGAGGCGGCAGGCTTGCACGGCGCCGAGGTTCACGGTGCGCACGGCTATCTCATCCAGCAGTTCCTCTCACCCAACATCAACAAGCGCGAGGATGAATACGGCGGCAGCGTTGAGAACCGCGCGCGCTTCATGCTTGAGGTGATGCGCGCCTGCCGGGCTGCGACCAGCCGCAAGTTTGCTCTGGGCATCCGCCTTGCGCCCGATCTCACCATCGGCGGAGTGGGGATTGAGGACAACATTCTGGCCGCTCAGATGCTCGAAGCCGAAGGGTTGGTCGATTTCGTCAACGTCAGCCTTGGCAATTACAACAGCTTCCCCAAGATGATCGGCGGGATGCACGAGCCGACCGGCTATGAGGTGCCAACTTCAGCCCCGATCACGGCGCAGATTGCAGTGCCCACGATCATCACCGGGCGGTTTCGCACGCTGGAAGAGGCCGATCAGGCTCTGCGCAACGGGGATGCCGACCTCATCGGTATGACACGGGCGCACATTGCCGATCCGGACATCGTGCGCAAGACGCTGGCCGGTCAGGCTGACGCGGTGCGCCCTTGTATTGCTTGCAATCAGGGCTGTGTCGGGGGGCTGTTTGACCGGGGCCGGTTGGGATGCGCGGTGAATGTGGAGACTGGCAACGAGTTGAGGCTTGATCAGGACCGCATTGGTACAGCCGACGAGCCGCGCAAGGTGGTGGTGGTTGGCGGCGGCCTTGCGGGGATGGAGGCCGCCCGCGTGGCCGCTCTGCGCGGCCATAGTGTCGTGTTGCTTGAGGCATCTCCAAGGCTTGGGGGCGCGCTCCATCTCGCCGCTCAATTGCCCAAGCGCCATGGCATTGTCGATATTGCTGTTTGGCTCGAACAGGAAATCTACCGCCTTGGGGTCGAGGTGCGATTATCAAGTTATGCCGAAGAAGACGACATTCTTGCCGAGACCCCTGATGCGGTGATCATCGCCACCGGCTCGCAGCCCCGGATGGATGGTATCCAGCATTCCAATCCGGGTGAGCCGATCATTGGCTACGATGCGCCTCATGTCCTATCGAGCCACGATCTGCTCATGGCAGGGCGCAACTGGCAGACGCGCCATGCGGTGGTTGTCGACGATAGCGGCCATTACGAGGCGCTCGGCATCGCAGAGCAACTGGTCGCAGAAGGCGCTGATGTCACTTTCGTCACCCCCTTCAAACAGATCGGGTTCAAGGTTGAAAACGCGCTGATGGTCGAACCTGTGCTGGAACGGATTGCTTACGCGGCCGGCCGGTTCACAATCTTGCTGCGTCACCGGGTGCGCGCGGTTTCCGGCGACACCATCGAAATCGCTCCGACCTATCCAGCGCCGTCCTCGCACCTGCCATGCGACACCGTGGTGCTGGTGACGCCGGGCGCGCCGTTACGAACGCTGTATGAACGTCTGCATGGCAAGGTTTCAACCCTGGCCATCGTGGGCGACGCCAACAGTCCGCGCGATCTCCAGAAGGCAATCTATGAAGGCCACCTCGCGGCGCGCAGCTGCTAGCCCGCTTGCCCTTTCAAGCTGAGACGAAGGCAGCAGCAACCTAGGCCACAGCGCGCTGACGAGCGGGCTGGCGCCTGAATGCGCCGTCACGGATCCGGCCATTGGCCAATCGGGGCGGGTCAAGCGGGCTTTGCATTATCGGCTTCTCTGGCATCAGTCCCGCTGGCCGTTAGCGCCTGCAAGAACACACGGCTTGGCGTTGAGAACACAGGTTGCATCTCACCTGCCAGGATAAACTGCTGCAGGCCGCGTGTGCGCGCGTGCCGCCAAGGCTGGTGGGGCATCGCATGGTGATCGGCTGCGCATCGCTGTGGCGCTGTTCACTGCATTCGGCAGCAATACTGTCTGATCCCTGCTCACCAGCCGACCGGCCAAGAAGCCGCGCCAGTCCCGGCAATCTGGAACCGGACCTGTGAGCCCTGCTTGCGGCGGTGGCCTATCATCTTGCACCTTTTGCTAGTTGTCGGCCCGCCATCATTATGCAACACGCGTTGCATAATGATGGCGGGCCTTGATGATTGCTCGGGCGGTGGTTGTCCACAAGGTGCAGCGGAATTGGCGCAAGGGCGAGGAGCAGAAAATGGGCAGGTGGGATCGGGTGGTCGACGTGGTGGTGGTGGGGCAGGGCATCGCCGGTGCGTGCGCCGCGCTTGAAGCGCACCGGGCCGGGGCCGAAGTGCTCGTGCTTGAACGCGCAGGCGGCGGCGGAGGTGCCAGCGCGCTGTCAGAAGGTATTTTCTATCTCGGCGGGGGAACCCCGGTACAACAAGCCTGCGGATATGAAGATACGGCACAGAACCTTTATGATTTCCTCCGCGCCAGCACTTCGCACCCTGACGATATCGTGGTCCGCAGCTTTGCCGAGGGGGCTCGTGAACATTTCGACTGGCTGGAACAGCAGGGCGTCCCGTTCACTCGCACGGCTTTCCCGGGCAAGGTTGTCTCTGTGAAGACGTCTGATTGCCTGCTCACCACCGGCAACGAGAAAATCTGGCCGTTCAACGACATGGCCCAGCCCGTGCCCCGGGGACATCAGGCGCGCAGCGATGAGGTCAATGGCGGCCTGTCAGCGATGCGGGCATTGCTGGCGCGTTGCGAGGCAGAGGGTATTGAAACTGTCTGCAACGCTGCGGTGACCGATCTTGAAACCGACGCAGACGGCCGTGTTGTGGGCGTGAGGGTGACCCTTGGCGGGGAACAGCAGCGGATCGGCGCACGCCGCGGGGTGGTGGTTGCCACAGGAAGCTTCACCAACAATTGTGAACTGGTGCAACAATGGCTTCCCTTCCTCAGCGAGACATCCTCGCCGCTTGGGATACCATCGAATGATGGCAGCGGCCTCAGGCTTGCCGAGCAAGCAGGTGCAGCGCTTGCCGCGATGGATGGCGTGATCGCGACCGCATCAATCTACCCGCCCGAAAACCTCATCAAGGGTATCGTGGTGAATGCCACAGGCGAACGTTTTGTTGCTGAGGATAGTTACCACGGACGGCTGGCCGCCTTCATCATGGAGCAGCCGGATCAGAAAGCTTACCTCATCGTGGACAGCGAGATCTTCGCCTACCCGGAGATCGAAGCGGCCAAGCACGTATTGATCGACGGCTATGAGACGGTGGCCGAGATGGCGCGCGGGCTTGGGCTGCCCGAAAGTGCGCTCGAACGCACTCTGGATGAGTACAACCGCGATGCGGCGCAAGGGGAGGATACGCGCTTTCACAAGCAATCGCCTTGGCTCAAACCGCTCGATCAGGCGCCCTTTGCCGCATTCGATATCTCGTTTGACCGCTCAATCTACCTTTACATCACGCTCGGCGGGATCGACACCGACGCGCGTTCGCGGGTGCTCGATCGCTCGGGCCGGCCGATTGCGGGCCTCTATGCTGCGGGCGCCTGCACTGCCCACATTCCGCGAAACGGCAAGGAATATGCCAGCGGGCTCAGTTTGGGGCCGGGTTCGTTCTTTGGCCGGGTGGCAGGGCGCGAGGCGGCGGCTGACAGCGTCGCAAGGGATGCAACCTCGCAGCAGGAGCAAGCCCGGTTGGCGGATGCGACTTTATCGCCTTAATCCGTGGCGTGGCAGATCATCTGATTGATGACGCTGCCAGTAGCGGCGCAGCCCGCGACCTTCGGCCACCTCGCAAAGTGGGCACGCTGCCAAGGCGGTATCACCCCCCTCGCACGACACAGTCCTGATATCGCAGCGCGCCAAGATACCTGCGCTATCCGCGCGCTGGGTTCGATCAATCGTCGCACGGGCTTGACCAGGGAGCAATGAGTCCAGCTCATCAAGCCCTGATCTTACTCAGCAGCCTCTTGCGCGGCGGTGGCCAGCATTTGCACACGCGGATCGTTGGGCAAAACCCACTCCTCGCCAATCACCTGTTCAACCCTCAACTCTGCGGGCACGTTGTCGAGGCCGATCATCCGGTCGCAGTGCTGGTGGAACCAGTAGATGCGCGATTCCTGATAGCTCAGCGGTACGCTCTGGAACCCGCGGCTTTCCATCGAGCGCTGGATCGCCTCGCCGAACTGGGTGTCTTCCTGAATGAGCTTGGCCATTGCGCGGCCATTGGGTGATGTCTCGTCAGGCACGGTCCACAGATCGGGAGCCTCGCCCTCACCCCAATCGGGAGCCATGGTGATCAGTTCCAGTCGCGTCGTCTTCAGCGAAGTCGGCCAGAAGATAAGCGGCGGGACGAAGTAGTTTGACAAAGGCGAGACCCAGTTGGGGAAGATCGTATAGCTCTGGGTATGGGTGCGCCCCAGTTCCCCCACAGTTTCGATCGCGGTCCAGTTGGGAGCATTTTCGAGCGCGCGCACTGATTCGCGCTGCAATTCGCGCGGCGGCGGAGCAAGCATCCGGCCGTGGCCACCTGGGTAGAGGTGATTGACGTTGCGCTTGGCATCGACCAGCGGTGCGACGGTTTCAGGGTGGATGAAGGGAACATGATAGACCTCCATGTTCGCCTCCATCGCGACCTTCCAGTTGCAGGCAAGATCGAAGGAATGCCGCGCAGCCAATCGCAATTTGTCGAACCCGAACTCTTCCCATTCGTCCGCGATCGAGCCAAGCCAGTCGCGCAAGGGTGTCGCACCGGCATCGAAATTGACAAAGATGAGATTTCCGAACATTTCGCACCGCACCGGGATCAGCCCGCGCGTCGCCATGTCGAGATCGACGAAATCCTGCCGCTCGGGCACGCCAATCAGTGTGCCATCGGTTTTGTAGGTCCACGCGTGATAGGGGCACACCAACCGGCGTGCGCAGCCCTTGTCCTGGGTCACCACCGGCGCGCCGCGATGGCGGCAGGTGTTGTAGAAGGCGCGCACCACGCCGTCCGTGCCGTGCACGATGATGATCGGATCGCCGGCATTGTTCCAGCGCATGAAGCTGCCGGGTTCGGGCACCTCATCGATGTGGGCTGCAAACAGCCACGATTTGCGGAAGATATGTTCCTGCTCGAGCGCGTGGAATTGGGCGCTGGTGTAACGCGCTGCGGGGATATCGGGCAGGCGCGGAAAGCCTTGTGGCGGTGCCTTGCGTGCGCCCTCCCACTCCATCAGCGCCTTCAGCGTCGCGATTGTGCCCGAATCCATGACTGCCTCTCCCTGCGAATCACTGGTAGTTATACAACGGGTGTTGCATATAGACGGGCCTATGGCTAGAATCCAAGGCGGCGATGAGGACTGGGGCAGGGCGGTGCGATGCAGGTGAAGGATGTCGAAAGTCAGGCGGGGTATCCCACAGCGTTGACCCCGCGGGCGCGCGAGGCGCTTGAGCGGCACGCCGCCGTGCTTTTGCAGCACACGGCGATGGGTACATTCCCGCTTGCACCGGATGTCATGACCCTCGATACCGATCACTACACGTCAGCAAGCCGGTTCGAGGCCGAGAAGCGGCTTGTGTTCCAGAGGGTTCCGCTGGTGCTGGCGGCCTCGTGCGAAATCCCCAAGGCCGGTGATTACAAGACGCTTGATGTCGCCGGCGTGCCGGTGCTGCTGGTTAGGGACCGCGCGGGCAAGGCCCATGCTTTGCTTAACGCCTGCACGCATCGCGGCGCGGCGGTGGCGAGCGGCTGCGGCACGGCGGCTCGCTTCACCTGTCCTTACCACGGCTGGACTTTCGCCGAGGATGGTGCGCTCTTGGGCATTGCCAGTTCGGCCGATTTCGGAATGGTCGACAAGGCGATGCTGGCGATGAAGCGCTTTCCTGTCACCGAGCGGGCCGGGCTCATCTGGGCAATCCTTGATCCTGGCAGTCCGCACGATCCGGCCGTCATGCTCGGCGGGATCGACGACCTGATTGCCCCCTTCGGCCTGTCGGACTGGAGCGTGATTGAAAGCCGCACCCTCAAGGGCCCTAACTGGAAGCTTGCCTTTGACGCGCATCTCGAATTCTACCACGTGCCGGTGCTGCACCGCGCGACCTTCGGCCCCGAAAGGAGCAACCGCGCCTTCTATTTCGCAAATGGGCCGCATCAGCGGGTCATCGCTCCACAGGGCCGTCCGGGCCCGGTCGCACCCGATGACCTCTACACGCTCGGCCGCCTGCCTGCTGCGGGCGAGGCGATTGACCCGCTTTTGATGGGCGAATGGATCCTGTTCCCCGGCACCTCGATCAACACCTTCTACATTGGCGGGATACGCGGTGTCCTGCTCTCTATCGTCTTGCCGGGCGCTCAAGTGGGTATGTCCACCACCACCCAGACCTTCCTCGCCGAGACTGCTCCTGATGAGCCGACCCACGCCGCGATGCGCGAGATGTGCGCCTTTCTTGCCCATGTTGTTGGCAAAGAGGATCTGCCGACCTCGGCCTTCCAGCAGCAAGTGATGGCAACGGGTCTTGTCGGCGAGGTGCGTTTCGGCCGTAACGAGGGCGGACTGCAACACTTCCATCGCTGGATTGACAAGGTGATCGCGGCAGACGACGCCACTCTTGCCGGCCTGCTTGCAGCGCCATGCCAGCCTTAATCGACCACGAGGCCCGCCGCACCGCGCTTGCCGAGGTGGCGGCCGAGCTTGTGGCGACCGGCGGCGCTGAGGCGGCAACCGTGCGTGCGGTGGCGGCGGCTGCGGGGTTCAGCACCAAGGCTGTCACCCATTACTTTCCGGACAAACGCTCCCTGATGTTGCTGACCTATCGCCACGCGGCCCTCAGCTCGCAGGCGCGCACCGATGCCTCGCAGCCTCCCGGCGGCGCCGATGTGGCAGCCTTGCTATACGCCCTGCTGCCGATCGCTCCCAAGGTGGAGCGTGATTGGCGCGTATGGTTCTCGTTCTGGGGGATTGCCATTGCCGATCCTGAATTTGCGGCTGAACAGCGCGAGCGGATGCGCGCTTTTGTCGCTCAGATCGCGGCGATTCTCGCGGCTGATCCGGCTTGCGCGCATCTTTCCCCAGACGAACGCCCCGCCGCTGCCAGCGCGCTGCTGGCTGCGCTGATGGGCACGGTTACGCAGGCGATCTTTGATCCTGAGGCCTGGCCCGCTGAACGCCAGGTCGCCAGCATCGACACGGCACTGATGCGGTTTGCGGGTCTGGATCTTGAGCACAAGAAGAGGTGACCACAGCAGCGTATCGGTGATGATCGTCAGGCTGCGCAGCGTGCAGGTGGCTGCTGCGCCTTGCCTTGCCCGATGTTTCGGCCACTTTGCACAGGTGCCTCTTGACCCCGTGTGGTGTGGCGGTGGGTTTACTCCTTGCTCGTCGAAGCGGCGTGTTTGCTGGTCAGTCTTGGGAGCTGGGGCCTGCGCTCTGTTTCCGCGCGCGCAGGATTGCGCGGCGCCGGCGCAAGCTGGCAAGCAAGCCCCAAGCTGTCAGAATTGGACCAAAGAGGAATAAAGCCAAGGCGTCGTAACTGGCTCGTGTCCCTGTCGTCATCCGTTGCCCTTCCCACAGCGCCCAGAAGGTCGCTCCAGCCACAACGATTGACATCAAAAAGCCGCAGGCCAGCACAGCAATCCCGGGAGCTGTTTCCAGAAAGGCAAGCGACCTGAGCGTTGGACCAAGTGCTGGGCGATGCTGCGCGACCTGTGCGCGGATCCCCGCCTCCAGTTCATCCAGCAACGCCGTCGGATCGGCGATCTGGAACCGCGATTGTGCGCTCGACACGGCGCGCTGGGTAATGCTCCAGCGCTCACCCTTGTCTGTGATCAAATGCAACTTCGCCACCGAGTTTTGCCCTGAACTTTCCAGCACCGCGACAGCAGGCCATGCTACAAACCCACGTTTCGTCAGCCCGGTTAGTGGCAGTATTGGTCGTTCTTGAATATGGATACCATCTGTTCCGAGACGCCAGGCATGGCGGCGAAATCCCTGTAACAAGGCGAGGCAGATACCAAACAAGGCGCCAACCAGAGCGATGATCATAATGTCATCGACTGCGTCCTCATTTCGAGGTTCGATGGCAGTCCACACGCCTCCGACCAACCACACGAGACTGAGCAAAATCAAAATTGCGACCCGGCCAGGCCGTCTGTAAGTTGCAATATATTCAGTCATGCGCGCCCCCACGGCAAAACGATTATGTCAGCCCGCCTGTGCTTTCATCAACATTGCGACAGCCACAGTTCAACAAATTTATCATGATCACGTCTGCTTGAGAGATCAGAAAAAATACTCCTGTATCAGAAAATGTTCCAAAATAAGATGCCAATGAATTTATAATGTTCATTCGGACCAATTCGAATTGCCGCTTTTTTTCTGAAGGATCATATCAAATTGCCACTTGAGCAAGTATTATTTCTGACCTTTTCACAAGCGGGCGCGAACGTTCATGGCGGATGCGTCCGGGATACCGCGTCGGCGCGGATTTGCCGCGCGCGTGATGGCGAACTCAGGATTGCTATGAACATGGTTGGCTGGCTGCAGATGGCTGGCCGCGATTGTGCCGATCAGGATTGGTAACGGCCTTTGCAAGGCGCGCATTCCGGCTCTTTGATCTGCTAAATCTGACGGCCGCCTAATATCTGCGATAGGGGAGTGCGCGCGCGCCGGGCTTGCAGGGCCTTCGGGCGGTGAGTAATGCCGCGAGCCATCTTTGACGAGGCCATGATGCAAGATTCGCAACTTAAACCGCATGCTCTGACCGGCCGACCGGTGATTTCAGCCACGGGCCTTTTCACGCCCCCTGAAAGCATCACGAATGCAGAACTGGTCGCAAGCTTCAATGCATTCGTGGACCGTCACAATGCTGCCCACGCCGCAGCGATTGCTGCCGGAGAGGTCGAAGCGCTGGCCTATTCCTCGGTGGAATTCATTGAAAAGGCAAGCGGGATCAAGGCACGTCATGTGATGGCCAAGGCGCCAGTGCTTGATCCCGAGATCATGGCGCCGCGCTGGCCGGAACGCGGTAATGATGAATTGTCGATTATGGCCGAAATCGGCGTAGCGGCGGCGCGTGAGGCCATGGCGCGCGCCAGGCGCGAGGCAAGCGATGTCGATGCGGTTCTGTGCGCGGCCTCGAATATGCAGCGCGCTTACCCGGCGATGGCGATCGAGATTCAACAAGCGCTTGGAATTGTTGGTTTCGGTTTTGACATGAATGTGGCGTGCTCGTCTGCCACTTTCGGCATTCAGACCGCTGCCGATTATGTGCGGGCAGGCCATGCCAAGAGCGTGCTTGTGGTAAGCCCGGAAATCACCTCAGGGCACCTCAACTGGCGCGACCGCGACAGCCATTTCATCTTTGGTGATGTGGCAACCGCCGTGCTGGTGGAGGATGCAGCGATTGCGCCCGCGCAGCATTGGGAAATCGTGGGGACGAAGTTGAAGACGGTGTTCTCCAACAATATCCGCAACAATTTTGGCTTTCTCAACCGCGCCCATCCCGAAACCGCTGAGGCTGCTGACAAGCTGTTCGTGCAGGAGGGGCGCAAGGTCTTCAAGGAAGTGGTGCCAATGGTTGCGCAGATGATCCTCGATGAAGCGGCGCGATTGGGGATTGATCCGACAGGCTTGCGCCGCCTGTGGCTGCATCAGGCCAATGCCGGCATGAACCGCCTGATTGCGCATAAGGTTTTGGGCCATGAGGCAAGTGAGGACGAGAGCCCGACAGTGCTCGACACCTATGGCAACACCTCGAGTGCGGGCTCGATCATCGCCTTTCACAAGCACAGCGATGATCTGGCCACCGGTGACGCCGGGCTGATCTGTTCGTTCGGAGCGGGCTATTCGGCTGGGACTGTGTTCGTGCGCAAGGTTGGCTAGCAACAGCAGTGCAAAGGTCTTGCTCGGGTGGCAGACTTGCTTGCGGGTAGGCGCTGTGCGCCCTAGATGCATAGGCATGGCAGGCGAAATTCTTGACAATCGCGGGCGCGGCGAGGCGGCGTGGAACTGGCCTTCGGTGCATCCTGAAGGGCGCCGCTTCGGGCTGATCGCAGTTGGTGTGAGCCTGTTCTTCCTGCTGTTCGTGGGCTGGCCGTTGGTCGGCTGGCCCATTATGGCTTTGGCGGCGGGTATTTTCGCATTCTTTCGTGATCCCGAGCGCGTTGTGCCGCAGTATGAAGCGGCCATTATCGCACCTGCTGATGGCTTGGTGACTGCGATCAGCGAGGTTGAGCCCCCACTTGAGCTGCAGGTTGAGGACGCTGCGGGAGAGGCGGGTCTGCCGGGCGGACCAGTCATCCGCATCTCCATTTTCATGAGCGTTTTTGATGTTCACATCAATCGTGCGCCAGTGGGGGGTACGGTGAGGCGGGTGGTCTATGTGCCTGGCCGCTTCATGAATGCAGAGCTCGACAAGGCAAGCGAGGATAATGAACGCCAGCACATCCTGATTGAGCGCGGGGATGGTTTGAAATTGGGTTTTACCCAGATTGCAGGGCTGGTGGCGCGGCGCATTGTGCCGTTCGTGAAGCCGGGCGACATTGTCGCCAAGGGGCAGCGGGTCGGATTGATCCGTTTCGGCAGTCGGGTTGATGTTTATCTGCCTGCTGGAACCGATGCGCGCGTGATGGTTGGACAGCGCATAGTCGCAGGAGAGACAGTGTTGGCCGAAATTGGCCAGCGCATTTTGATTGAAGGCATCGTTCAATGAGCCGTATGCCGCGCCGTCGTGCGCCCGGGTTCCTGCCTGCACGGCTTGGCCCGAAAGCGGCTGAAGATGAGGACGGCGCGAACATTGGTGCGAGCCGACTAACGCTGCGTGCGATGCTGCCTAATGCGATCACAGCAGCAGCGCTGTGTGCAGGGCTGACGGGTATCCGTTTTGCGATTGAGGGTGAGTGGAAATTTGCGGTTCTGGCGGTTGTGCTGGCAGGGGTGCTCGATGGAATTGATGGTCGCATTGCCCGGCTGCTCAATGCGCAGTCGCGGTTCGGGGCGGAACTCGACAGTCTGGCAGATTCGCTTTCTTTCGGCGTCGCCCCGGCGCTGATCCTGTTCCTGTGGGCGCTTAAAGACTTGCCGACTGTCGGGTGGCTTGCAGCGCTCGCCTTTGCGGTGTGCTGCGCTTTGCGGCTGGCTCGGTTCAATGCCCGGATTGATACCGATGACCAGCCTCACAAATCTGCCGGCTTTCTCACGGGAGTTCCTGCCCCAGTTGGAGCGGGGCTTGCCTTCACGCCGGTCTATCTGTGGTTTGAAACCGGAGCGGAAGTGTTGCGTAATCCGGTGCTGCTGGCGATTTGGCTTGGGCTGATCGCTGCCCTGATGATCTCGAACATGGCTACCTTGAGTTGGGGGTCCTTAAGGCCGCGTCATGGGATCCGGCTGGGTGTTATTGCTTTCGTCGCGCTTGCCTTTGCAGGGCTGTTGATGGAGCCGTGGTGGATGCTGAGCGCGATTTGTATCACATATCTTGCTCTGATTCCTTACGCCCTTGTCAAATATCGCCGCATCAAGCTGCGTCGGATTGCCGAAGCGAAAACCGCAGCGGCAACGCCCGCGCGCGTGACGCCTGCAGAATAGTCAGGTTGCCCGGACGGCGCCCTGCTGGGCGCTGGCGCATGTCCTGCGGCGCCACTTGCGGAACAAAGCCCATCCGCGCCAGCGCCCGTTCACGCGACAATTGTTCGGCCGCATCACGCGCCACCAGCGAAGAATCCACCAAAGCGAGCAGTGCAGCAATCATCGCAAGCACGAAGGCGGCTGTGGCAAGAATGGGTAGCATAGCGATTTCCCCTGATTCGAATGTTCAATCTTTGTTCTCGCTCTTTGTTCATAATATGTTCCACTAAGTCAAGCGTGATTCCTCACATCGAATGCGCATTTGCGTCGGATGTTGTGAAATCGGGGCTGGATTCTGGGCTGCGAGACGGCTAAGGGCGCCCTCGCATTCGGCATGTGTCCGAACGTAATTCACATGGCAGGCGCACATACCGGTGCCACTTGGCGGGAGCTCCGCCCACAGGTTCCAGCCTGCCAGAGGAACAACCGGAAAGGAAATACTTATGGCGGCTCCTGTCGTCACCATGCAAGCATTGATCGAGGCCGGCGCACACTTCGGCCACCAGACCCACCGCTGGAACCCGCGCATGAAGCCGTATATCTTCGGCGCGCGCAACGGCGTTCACATCATCGACCTCTCGCAGACTGTTCCGCTGTTTGCCCGCGCGCTCGACTTTGTCGAGGCCACGGTGCGTTCGGGCGGCAAGGTGCTGTTTGTCGGCACCAAGCGTCAGGCGCAGGAGCCGATCGCTCAGGCCGCGCGCGCTTGCGGCCAGCATTTCGTCAACCACCGCTGGCTGGGCGGCATGCTCACCAACTGGAAGACGATTTCGGGTTCGATCAAGCGTTTGAAGAGCCTTGAAGAGCAGCTTTCGGGCGACACCAGCGGTCTCACCAAGAAGGAAGTGCTGCAGCTCACCCGCGAGCGCGAGAAGCTGGAGCTTTCCCTCGGCGGCATCCGCGACATGGGCGGCATTCCGGACGTGATGTTCGTGATCGACGCCAACAAGGAAGACCTCGCCATCAAGGAAGCGGCCGTGCTTGGCATCCCCGTGATCGCGATCCTCGACACCAACGTCGATCCTTCCAACATCGCTTTCCCGGTTCCGGGCAACGACGACGCGAGCCGCGCGGTGCAGCTTTACTGCCAGGCTGTGGCTGATGCAGCGCTCGCCGGTCGCGGCGGCAAAATGGCCGACAGCGGCGTGGACATCGGCGCGATGGATGCACCGCCTGCCGAAGCAGCTCTCGAATCGGAAGGCGAAGCAGCCTAAGCGGCCGCGCCCTCACTTTTACCCGTCGCGCGTCAATCGCGCGTCACATTCCCCCCTTAGCGCGCCGGGCACCACTCATGTGGTGCCCGGCGGGCGCACACAATCAAGAAGGAACCCAAGCAATGGCCGATTTCTCCGTTGCCGATGTGAAGAAGCTGCGCGAAATGACCGGCGCAGGCATGATGGATGCCAAGAAGGCGCTGTCCGAAGCGGGCGGCGATATCGAAGCTGCGGTTGACGCGCTGCGGGCCAAGGGCCTTGCCACCGCCCAGAAGAAGTCGAGCCGCACGGCAGCCGAAGGCCTCGTTGGCATCGCCGTTGCGGGCACACGCGGCGTTGCGGTCGAAGTGAACTCGGAAACCGATTTCGTCGCCAAGAACGACAAGTTTCAGGATTTCGTGCGCAAGACCACGGCGGTCGCGCTGGAACTCGGCAGCGATGATGTCGATGCGCTCAAGGCGGCGGCCTATCCCGATGGCGGCACGGTGGCTGACAAGCTGACCGATAACGTGGCGACCATTGGCGAGAACCAGCAGATCCGCCGCATCAAGAATGTGTCGGTCGGGCAGGGCGCAATTGTCTCCTACATGCACAATGCGGCCGCTGAAGGCCTTGGCAAGATCGGCGTGCTCGTGGCGCTCGAAAGCGATCTGGCCGCTGATGTGCTCGAGCCTTTCGGCAAGCAGGTTGCGATGCACATCGCCTCGATGTTCCCGATGGCGCTTTCGGCTGACCAGCTCGATGCCGACGTGATCGAGCGCGAGCGCAAGATCGCTGCCGAAAAGGCTGCCGAAAGCGGCAAGCCTGCCGAAGTGCAGGCCAAGATGGTCGATGGCGCAATTGCCAAGTTCGCCAAGGAAAACGCGCTGCTCAGCCAGATGTTCGTGATGGACAACAAGTCGAGCGTTGAAGCGGTGGTTGCCAAGTTCGCCAAGGACAACGGCGGCTCGGTCAAGCTTACTGACTATGTCCGCTTCCAGCTTGGCGAAGGCATCGAGAAGGAAGAAACCGATTTCGCTGCCGAGGTTGCAGCAGCGGTCGCTGGCTGATCTTTCAGCCGCTCGAATAATGCATAAGCCGCCGCGGCCCTGAAAGAGGGCTTCGGCGGCTTTCGCTTATCCGCTTTCCTGTCCGTTTTGCGACACGGCGATTGCCTTAGCCTTTGCGCTTCGGCTGCTTGATCGCTAAGTGCGCGTGCAATCCAGATTCCCCGCCTTGCCAACCCCGGAGCCTTCCGCCCCATGTCCTTGCCTCCCATCAAACGCGTGCTTCTGAAGCTTTCAGGCGAAGTCCTGATGGGCGAACAGGACTACGGGATTGATCCGGCCTATGTGACGCGCCTTGCCGAGGAAGTGAAAGCGGCCAAGGAAACCGGCCTTGAAATGTGCCTGGTGATCGGCGGGGGTAACATTTTTCGTGGCATTTCGGGCGCGGCCAAGGGGCTCGATCGAACCACTGGCGATTACATGGGAATGCTGGCAACAGTGATGAACGCGCTGGCCATGCAGAACGCGCTTGAGCGTCTTGGCGTCGAAACCCGCGTTCAGTCCGCCATTCCCATGGCCAGTGTGTGCGAGCCTTACATTCGCAGGCGCGCCGAGCGGCACCTTGAAAAAGGCCGGATTGTGATTTTTGCTGCTGGCACGGGCAACCCGTTTTTCACCACCGACACAGGCGCAGCCCTGCGTGCGGCTGAAATGGGGTGTGATGCGCTGCTCAAAGGCACCAGCGTGGATGGGGTCTATGATAGTGATCCCAAGCATAATCCCAATGCCGTGCGGTTCGACACCATCTCCTATGATCAGGTGCTGGCCGATAATCTCAAGGTGATGGACGCGACCGCCGTGGCGCTGTGCCGGGAAAATTCGATCCCGATCGTGGTGTTCTCGATCCGTCAAAAGGGCAATGTTGCACGCGTGCTCGCAGGCGAGGGCGTGCAGACGATAGTAAAGAAGGAAGCCTAAGCCATGCCGCAATATGACAAGGCCGATATCGAGCGCCGGATGAAAGGCGCAGTGGAGTCGCTCAAAAGCGATCTGCAGGGTCTGCGCACGGGCCGTGCCAACACCAGCCTGCTCGATCCGGTGGTGGTCGAAGTTTACGGCGCGATGATGCCGCTCAACCAGGTGGCGACTGTGTCCGCGCCCGAACCCCGTATGCTGAGCGTGCAGGTGTGGGACAAATCGAACCTCATCGCGGTGGAAAAGGGCATTGCCCATGCCAATCTCGGTTTGAACCCGATCATTGATGGCCAGACCCTGCGCCTGCCGATCCCTGATCTGACGCAGGAACGCCGCAAGGAACTCGCCAAGCTTGCCGGGCAATATGCCGAAAAGGCCAAGATCGCGATCCGCAATGTGCGCCGCGACGGGATGGAAGCGCTCAAGACCGACGAGAAGAAGAAAGACATCTCGGAAGATGATCGCAAGCGCGGTGAGGACGAAGTCCAGAAGCTGACCGACAAATTCGTCGCCGAAGCGGATGAGGCTGCGGCCAAGAAGGAACAGGAAATCCTGACGCAGTAAGCGTTTGCGGTTGGATGGGGGACCGATTGGACACAGGCCGCGCCAGACATGTCGCCATCATCATGGATGGCAATGGGCGCTGGGCCAAAAAGCGCGCCCTTCCGCGCGCCATCGGCCATCAGCGCGGGGTTGAGGCGGTGCGCCGGTTGGTTCGCGCGCTGGAGCCGATGGAGTTGGAATGCCTGACGCTCTATGCGTTTTCGTCTGAAAACTGGAAGCGTTCCGAAGACGAAGTCGATGATTTGATGAACCTGATGCGCAAGTTCATCAAATCGGACTTGCCCGAATTCATCGCCAATGATGTGAAGCTGAAGATTATCGGCGACTGGCAAAGCCTCGCGCCCGATATTGTCGCGATGCTTGAAGATGCGCTAGCGCAAACGGCCAAGGGCAAACAGACGCTTGCGGTTGCGCTCAATTATGGCGGCCAGCATGAAATCGCGCGCGCGGCGGCCAAGGCCGCTGCCAAGGGTGAGGTGAGCGTTGAAAGCATCGCCGCCCATCTCGACACGGCCGATCTGCCGCCGCTTGATCTGCTCATTCGCACGAGCGGCGAGATTCGCCTGTCGAATTTTCTCCTGTGGCAATCGGCCTATGCCGAGATGCTGTTTGTCGACACCTTGTGGCCCGATTTTGAGCCTGCGCACTTGAAGCAGGCGCTCGATGATTTTGCCCGGCGGGAGCGGCGCTATGGCGGACGTTGAGGCGCCGAGGCCCGTTCTGTTCGGGCGCGAGCTGGCCGTGCGCGCGGCTTCTGCGGTGGTGATGGTGGTGGTGGCTGCCAGTGCCTTGTGGCTGGGCGGCTGGTTCTGGATCGGCTTTGTCGCGGTGCTCGCCTGCGGAGTCTTATGGGAATGGAACCGGCTGGTTGGCAGCTTCGGCATTGCGCCTATGGGCGAGGTTGGCTGGCTGTTTGCAGGCGCGGTCTATGTGACAGCCGCCGCGCTCGCCATGATCCAGGTGCGCTTCAATTTTGCGGCCCCTGTGGTGCTCGCCGCCTTCATCGCGCCGATCATCGCGGTGGATGTCGGCGCTTATTTTGCCGGCCGCGCGATCGGCGGACCCAAGATTGCGCCCCGGATCAGCCCGTCCAAAACCTGGGCAGGGCTGGGAGGCGGCGCGCTTGGCGCAGGGCTGGTGGGCGTTGCGGTTGAGATCGCCGATATCGGCCCCGGCGCTAATGCAGCGGGCTTTGGCATGGGCGAGCTGGCACTTGCCTTGCTCACCGGCCTTGTGATCGCGGTGATCGCGCAGAGCGGGGATTTCTTCGAAAGCTGGATGAAACGGCGCGCAGGCGTCAAGGATTCCAGCTCCCTTATTCCGGGACATGGCGGCCTGTTTGACCGGCTCGACGGGTTCCTCGCCGTGTTCTTTGTGCTGTTTGTGGTTGATGCTTTAGGCAAATTGCTGGGATAAGAGGGGCTATGACGCGCACACTCACCCTGCTTGGAGCGACTGGTTCAATTGGCGCATCGACGCTTGATCTGGTGCGGCGCAATCCTGACGCATGGCAGGTGGAAGCGCTCACCGCCAATTGCAGCGCAGTGGAACTGGCGGCGCTGGCCCGCGAATTCGGCGCGCGGATTGCGGTGGTGGGCGATGAGGCTTGCCTGCCCGAATTGCGCGAGGCGCTGGCGGGCAGCGGGATTGAGGCAGCGGGCGGCGCAGCCGCTCTGGTGGAAGCGGCAGCGCGCCCTGTTGATATGACTGTCGCGGCGATTGTCGGCTGCGCGGGACTTGCCCCTGTCATGGCGGCGGTGGAGCGCGGCGGCACGATTGCCCTTGCCAACAAGGAAGCGCTGGTGTCGGCAGGCGAGGTGCTGATGGCGGCGGTGGCGCGTCACGGAGCGACGCTGCTGCCCACGGATTCTGAACACAACGCGATCTTCCAATGCCTGTCTGCTGGCCGGATTGAGGATGTGGCGCGCATTACGCTTACGGCAAGCGGCGGGCCTTTGCGCACTTGGTCGCAGGCCCAGCTTGATGCGGCAACGCCCGCTCAGGCTGTCGCCCATCCCAATTGGTCGATGGGCGCCAAAATCAGCGTCGATAGCGCCACGATGATGAACAAGGGGCTCGAATATATCGAGGCCTATCACCTCTTCCCTGTCGGGCTCGAAAAGCTTGCTATCGTCGTTCACCCGCAAAGCGTGATTCACTCGATGGTTGAATTCCGCGATCGTTCGACGCTCGCTCAGCTTGGACCTTCGGATATGCGGGTGCCGATTGCGTCATGCCTTGCTTGGCCTGAACGGATGGACACCCCGCTTGGCCCCCTCGATCTGGCGGCTATCGGCGAACTCACCTTCTTCCCGCCCGATGAAGAGCGCTTTCCCGCCACTCGCCTTGCGCGCGAGGCGATCCGGGCAGGCGGCAGCGCGCCTGCTATCCTTAATGCCGCCAATGAAGTCGCGGTGGCCGCGTTCCTTTCTGGTCAGATTCGGTTCACCCGTATTGCGGCAGTGGTCGAGGAGACCCTTGCGCGCAGCAACAACGCCCCGCGCCCTGCGAGCCTTGAAGAAGTGCTCGCCGTTGATAAAGCCGCGCGGGCTGAGGCCATGAGCCTGTTGGAGAACACCGCCCTTGTTTGATAGCCCCCCGTTCTGGATGTATTTTGCAGGCTTCCTGCTGCTGCTTGGCCCGCTGGTTACGCTGCATGAGCTTGGTCATCTGCTGGTCGGGCGCTGGTTCGGCGTGAAGGCAGAGGCGTTTTCGGTCGGCTTTGGCAAGGAAATCGCAGGGTTTACTGACAAGCGCGGCACGCGTTGGAAGCTTTCAGTGCTGCCTTTGGGCGGCTATGTGCAATTTGCAGGCGATATGAACCCGGCATCGGTGCCGGATCATCATGCACCGCCGCAAGACGGGAATTTTCAGAACGCAGCCCTGTGGAAACGCGCGCTGATCGTTGCGGCCGGGCCAGTCACCAATCTGCTGGTCGCAATCGCGATCTTTGCCGCCTTCTTTGCGATTTACGGCAAGCCGACCATCGAGGGTTCGGAAGACTCACGCACCATAGGCGGCTTTTCGCAAACCAGTGTGGCCCGCGCCGCGGGGCTTGAGGTGGGCGACACGATTCTGGCAATTGATGGCGCCCCCATATCCGATTTTGAACATTTGCGCCGCTCGGTGATGCTCAATCCCGACAAGACGATCACCCTGACGGTTGATCGTGGAGGCGAGAGGCTCGACTATCCGCTCACAATCGCGCGCAGGACTGAAACCGATCAGTTCGGCAATGCCTCAGCCATTGGCCAGATCGGGGTTGCGCCGGCTGGTGGGCGTTATGTGCTTGAAGAAGTGGGGTTATTGCGGTCCGTACCGCTCGCCGCGCGGCAAAGCTGGGATTTGATGGGCATGATGCTGACCGGCATCAAGCAAATCGTTACCGGCGAGCGTTCAGTCAAGGAATTGGGCGGACCGATCAAGATCGCCAAATATTCCGGCGAACAGATGAGCCTTGGCGTTCTGGCCTTCGTCAATTTTGCAGCGCTGATCTCGCTTAATTTGGCATTCATCAACTTCCTGCCAATCCCCGCATTGGATGGTGGGCATCTGATGTTTTATGCCGCTGAGGCAGTCCGGCGTAAACCGCTTGGACCTCAGGCAACAGAGTGGGCTTATCGCACCGGAATTGCTTTGGTGCTCATGTTTATGGTGGTGGTGACGGTGAACGATGTTGTCTCCCTGCCTATTTTCGCGCGCTGACAACAGGCTCTGCAAACGGAGCAGGCTGGGGAAAGCCGGGTGCTTCGCCGTGTTTGGAGGGGATCGCCGCTTGATTGCGCTGCCTGCATCGGGCAGAGGCGAAACGGGGCGGCTGGCGCATTGGTCAGCGCCATCATGGGGCGTGCCTTGCACATGGGCGTGACACAGTGGGTTGGACAGGACTTTTTGCAGCATGATTGATATTCCTGTGGCAGGGATCGCGCCTGCCTCATGCCAGCTCTTGCCGCGCCGCCGCCTGATGCTGGCTTTGTCGTGCAGCAGCGCACTGCTGACTTTGCCTGCTGCGGCTTTTGCGCAGGCTCAACCTGTGCCCGTGCCCATCCCCCCTGCGCAAAGCGCGACAGGTGAGGCCGCGCCCGCAGCGCCGGCTCGCACGGTCATCCGCTCGATCAGCGTGACCGGCGCCGAACGGCTCGAGCCGACCACTATCCTCAGCTATATCCGCTTGCGCGTGGGTGACGAGTACAGCGCTGCTGCCGCAGACGAGGCTTTGAAGGATCTTGGCGCTACCGAGCTGTTTGCCAACACCACCATTCGCAATGAAAACGGCAATGTGGTGATCAACGTGGTTGAAAGTCCGGTGATCAATCGCATCGTGCTTGAAGGCAACAAGCGCATCAAGGAGGACAAGATCCTTCCTGAAATCAAACTCGCCCCGCGGCAGATCTTCACGCGCTCCAAGGTGCGCGCCGATGTGGCGCGGATCATCGAGCTCTACAAGCGGCAGGGCAGGTTTGCCGCCACGGTTGAGCCCAAGATGGTGCAATTGCCGCAGAACCGCGTCGATGTCGTGTTTGAGATCAACGAAGGCCCCAAGTCCAAGGTTCGCCAGATTAACATTCTGGGCAATGAGAAATTCTCAGCCGGCGAATTGCGCAGCCAGATGGTGACCAAGCAGGCGCGCCCAACCCGGTTCCTGAGCTCCAACACCAGCTATGATCCCGACCGGCTCGCCTTTGACCAGCAAAAGTTGCGCCAGTTCTATCTCACGCAAGGCTATGCCGATTTTCGTGTGGTCTCTGCGGTGGCCGAACTCACGCCTGATCAACGCGATTTCATCATCACCTATGTGGTTGAGGAAGGTGAGCGCTACAAATTCGGCGAGGTCGACGTCGATAGTCAGCTGCGCGATTTTGACAGCGATGCCATGAAGGCGCTCTTGCCCGTCAAAGCCGGCGATTGGTATAATGCCAAGACGGTGGAGGACACGGTTGAACAGCTTACCGAGCTGGCCGGTCGGTTCGGTTACGCCTTTGCCGACGTGCAACCCCGCTTCAAGCGCAACCCTGACGAACAAACCATGAGTGTGACATTCGTGCTGCGTCAGGCGCCGCGCGTTTATGTCGAACGGGTTGATGTCAACGGCAACACGCTCACACAAGACAAGGTGATCCGGCGCGAATTCCGCCTGGTGGAAGGGGATGCGTTCAACTCGCTGGGGGTCGCGCGCAGCACCGCGCGCATCAATTCGCTGGGCTATTTCCAGGAAAACTTTGAGGTCAAACAGGTCGAAGGCAGCGCGCCGGATCGCATTGTGCTCGAAGCCAATGTCGAAGAAATGCCGACGGGAGAATTGCAGTTCTCGGCGGGTTTCTCATCGATCGAACAATTCATTCTGGCAGGCAGCATTCGCCAGAACAATTTTCGCGGGCGCGGCCAAACCATTGGCCTGAGCCTTAACTATTCGCAGTTCTCGCGGGCGGCGCAAATCAGTTTCACCGAGCCCTATGTGTTTGATCGCAACATCTCGGCCGGTATTGACATCTATCGCCGCGATTTCCGCAGCTTTAACTTCACCAATCGTCAGCGTGGCAACACCTTTGAACAGGCCACTACCGGCTTTTCCGCGCGCCTTGGTGTGCCGCTTACTGAATATATGTCGCTGATCGGCAGTTACACGCTGAACAACGAAAATGTGACGCTTGATGAGGATCTGTTTTTCTCGACCGGTCCCGATGGCGAACGCTTTTGCGACCCCTTGCTGGCTGGGCGCTTCTTGTGCGACGCGATTGGTCGCCGCTTGAGCTCGATTGTCGGGCTCAACCTCAATTATAACTCGCTCAATTCGCGAATTCGCCCGACGCGCGGGGCCAATGTCAATGTTGGCGGCGAATTTGCCGGCCTTGGCGGTGATGTGCGCTATGCCCGATTCCGTGGCCGGGCCCAGAAGTTCTGGGGTTTGGGCCGCTCGGGCTTTATCTTCTCGCTGCTGGCTGAAGGGGGAACCATCCAGCCGCTCACCAGTCGCGGCGGCGAGGGCGTGGATGACGTTTTCCTCAACGACCGCTTCTTCCTTGGTGAACCGCAGATCCGCGGCTTCCGTATCCGCGGGGTTGGCCCGCGTGTTCTGACCAAGCGCTCCGAACTGGATGAATTCAATCGTCCGGTGCTCGATTCCAACGGCAATGTCGTATATATTGAAGAACGCCGCCAGTTGCGTGACGATGCGATCGGCGGGCGGAACTACTACCTTGGCCGCGCGGAACTGGAAATCCCGCTTGGCTCGGGTGCGCGTGAACTGGGGCTGCGGCCTTCGATCTGGGTCGATGTTGGCGCCTTGTGGGGCCTGACGACCCCGCTTCTTACCGACAACACCAACGGCACGCGTCTGTTTGATGATGACGGCAATCCCTTGTTCGTCATCGCCGGGACAAACATTGTCACGACCGAACCGACGCTCCCTGATGGCACGCCTAACCCACTGGCAATCCAGCCGGGTAGCAACTTCCGCGAATTCTTTTTTGGCAACACCCCCAGCCCACGCATAACTGCCGGGGTGGGCATCAACTGGAACTCGCCATTCGGGCCGTTCCGCATCGACATCGCACAGACTATTCGCAAGGTCGAAGGCGATGATGATCAAGTCTTTACATTCAACGTGGGAACTGCATTCTGATGAAAACTCTCAAGCCATTTGCCATCCCGGCCGTACTGGCCGCCAGCATTGCCCTTGCTGCGCCTGCCGCGGCACAGGTGCAAGGTCCGATTGCCACTGTCGATATGACGAACGTGATCGTTGCCTCCAACGCTCGCGCCGCTGCCTATAATCAGGTGCCGACCACCTACGCCACCCAGATCGAGGCCGAGCGCACCAAGTCCGCGGAATTGCAGGAAATCTACAAGATTTTCGACAAGAACAAGGACAACCAGATTGATGATGCGGAACTCGCTGCTGCTCAGAAGCTGCCGCAATATCCGCGTGCGCAGGCGCTCGAGCAGGAAATCTCCCAGCTCAGCGCGCAGGTCGAAGCTGGGCTGATGTTTGCGGTTGAGCAGATCATGGGCCAGATGCGTCCGGCCATTGAGCAAGCTGCCAAGCAGAAGAAGGTGGAAATCGTGCTGCAGCCTTCGGCAGTCGTGTTTGCTCCAACCACCATTGATATCACGCAGGACGTGATCAACGCTCTCAACGCTCGCCTCCCGACCGTCACCGTGGTGCCGCCGGCTGATTGGCAGCCGAGCCAGCGTTCCGCCCAGATGCTTCAGGAAGTCGAGCAGCGCCTGCGCGTGTTGGCCGCGCTTCAGCAGCGTCAGCAGCAGGCGCAGTCGGGCGCTGCACCGGCGCAGGGCAATGATGAAGCGCCGGTGGGGCGTTAACGCTTGAGCGCGAAACGCTTGGCATGACACGCGAGAGGGCAAGGACATGAGTGATACCGCCAGTGTGGAAGCGGGTGTCGTTGATTACGATATCCGAAAGATCCTCAAGGCCTTGCCCCATCGCTATCCGCTCTTGCTGGTCGACCGGGTCAAGTCGCTGACTCTTGGTGAGCGCATCCATGCGGTCAAGGCGGTCAGCATGAACGAACAGTTCTTCCAGGGGCACTTTCCCGGCGCCCCAATCATGCCCGGGGTGCTCCAGATCGAAGCGCTCGCCCAGGCTGCGGGCATTCTCGGTGTCGAGACGATGGAACTGGCCGGGACGGGAAAGCTGGTGATCTTCATGGGCATCGAGAACGCCAAGTTCCGCGCACCCGTGCTGCCTGGTTGCCTGCTCGATCTCAACGTCGAATTCACTCAGAAGCGCAGCCGCGTCTACAAGTTCGCCGGCAAGGCGAGCGTTGAAGGCAAGGTTACATGTGAGGTCGAATTCACCGCAATGATGACGGACGCGATCTGATTTGTGCGGGCGCCCGTCCGGGCGCGCGTCCTTGTTTGATCCGCGGCAAGCGGTCGTATTTTTGGCACTGATTCCGCTCGCTGCAGCACCCGCAAGGCCGACTGGCCGCCCGTAGGCGTCCGGCGCGGAGCGCAGGAACAGCGGCGAGGACCGCACGTCGGATGCCGTGCAGACAACGCAGATAGCGAAGTCGGGGTTGCCATTCATGGCAATCCCGACTAAGCGCGCGCTTCTTCATTTATAGCACCGCCGGTCGGAACCGGCCCAAGCTGCCAAAGGATAAAGTCATGAAGGCCGAAGGTCACCCCGAATACCACATGATCACCATCAAGATGACGGATGGGACCGAATATCAGACCCGCTCGACCTGGGGCAAGGAAGGCGACGTGATGTCGCTCGAAATCGACCCCCTCAGCCACCCGGCATGGACCGGCGGCCGTCAGCAGGTGCAGGAAGGTGGCCGTGTGGCTGCGTTCAACAAGCGTTTCGGCGGTCTCAGCCTCAAGAAGTGATGCAAGGTTCGGGCAGCGCCGCAAGGCGCGCCCGCTCGCGGGGCTATTCTGGAGTTTATCCGGGGATCTCGTCTTACAAGCTGCGTGGGCCGCAAGGCTCGCAACGAGGGAAGGCGACCCGACGGGGTCGCCTTTTTTCATGCCCTCGATCACGCTTTTGCGCGTTTCACACCGCTCTGTCTTCTTGTGCCGCCTCCTCCGGCCACCAATGACAGGATCAAGCTATGGCGGCTGGAAGGGCCAGTTATCCTGACGCGAGGTTGGGGACGGTCACACCTTCATACCGCGAAGGCGTGTCCTAGCCCGCGCAAGCAACGCATCGTGTGGCGATGGGCTGCACTGCCAGCCGCGCTTCGGGGATGTCTGCGCCACAATTGGAGCACACCCCATAGGTGCCATTTGCGATCCGCTGAAGCGCGAAGGTGATCTGCCGTGCTTCGGCGCGCAGGACATCATCGACACCTTCGAGTGCCTCATCGTCGGCCAGATCCATCGCCTGCTCGGAAAAATCGGCATCAAGAGGATGGCGCAGATCATCCTCGATCACCTCGGCACGCTCGTTCAGTTCGGCCAGCCGTGCCCGCAGCTTGCTGGCAATATCTGCAAAATCACTCATCATCCCCTCCATAAGTCTTCGCGATACCATTTGGTTATCACATATTTGACACCCCGACGCACTTTCATCCCGTGATGCAGCGTTGCCGGGTTGACTGCTCCATCTTCTAAGCGATTGTTCCAGAATAGTAATTTCCCCATCTCAGGCTGAAACATCTTACTCAGATGTCTAAAGCGTGTAGCCCCGCCAGCAGCCACGTCATTGAGATAGATCATGAAAGTCCAGGTGCGCTGTCCTGACAGGGCGCAAAACCGCTGATAATCCGCCCCTAAGGGATCGAAATAGTCGGTATGCGCCTTGAATTCCTGCCCTACCGCATAGCGTTGGCCCTGAATGGGTTCGCCATGCGCGGGATCGAGCCCTGACAAGTCAGCAAAGCGTTGCTCCAACTCACGCACTGCTGGGTGTGTATCGGGCAAATCGCAGGTCTCACTCGTTCGAAAAGCCGGATCGCCGATGTCATCGGCAATGGTGGAAGGGCGGCGGTCCGCCTCGATCAGTGCGATCAGTGCCTCACACAGCGGCGCCGGGATAAAGCGCCGCGCCTGAAACACCTCGGCCTTGGCGGTGGGCACGCGCTGCACGCCCGTCCGGGCGATGACCCGCGCCGCTAAAGATTCGCCCAACTCTCCCATCGCGCTCGAGGATAGGCTTAGGCCAGCGGCAAGCAAGTGCCACCTTGCGCAACAATCTTTCGCAGCGAGCCGCATGGCGCAGTTTTCGCTTCCCTTGGGGTGCGCTTTGTGCAAGAGGCGCGCACCCGCTCATTGCGCGCTTGACCACGCGCTTGCCGAAGGTAAACCGCACCCCTCACGCGGCCTTGGCAGCACCCGGCAAGGGGCCTTGGGCATGGGATATGTGGCGATCGTAGCTCAGTTGGTTAGAGCGCCGGTTTGTGGTACCGGAGGTCGCGGGTTCGAACCCCGTCGATCGCCCCATCTGTCTCTCCATTCATGCTGCCCGATCTCTGCCCGCGTGAGCAAAGGGGCATGATTGATGAGCGCGTTCTGGACTGAAGCCGATTTTGACGACCACGAGCTGGTGCAGGTGGTGCGCTGCCGCACAAGCGGTCTGACGGCGATTATCGCGCTGCATTCCACCCATCTTGGCCCGGGTGCGGGCGGCACGCGGTTCTGGCATTATGCCGATCCCGCAGGCGCGATGCGCGATGCGCTGCGGCTGTCGCGCGGCATGAGTTACAAGAACGCGATGGCTGGCCTGCCGATGGGCGGGGGCAAGGCGGTGATTCTCGCCGATGAAAATCGCACCAAGACCCCCGAAATGCTCGCCGCTTTTGGTGATGCGGTCGAAGCCTTGGGCGGGCGCTATGTGACGGCGGAAGACGTTGGCATTTCAGAAGCCGACATGGTCGCCGTTTCGCAGCGCACCGCGCATGTCTCGGGCCTTCCCGTGGCGGGCGAGGGCAGCGCGGGCGGCGACCCCGGCCCATTCACTGCCTATGGCATCTATCTCGGCATCAAGGCGGCGGTCGCTCACAAGCTTGGCAAGGCGAACCTTGCAGGCGTGCGTGTCGCGGTGCAGGGCACAGGCTCTGTCGGTGGCGGTGTGGCGCGGCTCTTGGCGAAAGACGGCGCGCGGTTGACGCTGGCTGATATTCATGCCGAACGCGCAGGCGCCTTGGCCGAAGAACTGGGCGGCGATGTGGTTGCCTCTGAGGCCATTCAGGGCATTGCTTGCGATGTCTTCAGCCCAAATGCCTTGGGCGCGATCCTTGATGATGAAGGCATCGCGCGGCTCGATTGCGCGATTGTTGCAGGCGGCGCGAACAACCAGCTCGCTCGCGCGCACCACGGCGAAGCGCTGGCCGCGCGCGGCATTCTTTACGCGCCCGATTACGTCATCAATGCAGGCGGGATTATTTCGGTTGCCACCGAATACCTTGCCCGCCGCGATGGCTCCCATGCCGAAGCCGCGGCCGTGCGTTCGTTGATCGAACAGATCCCCGGACGTCTTGAGGCCATCTGGCAGGAAAGCGATACGAGCGGCATCCCTTCAGATGTGGTGGCCGACCGGATGGCGCAAAAGCTGATCGGCCGGGGCTGAGGCTCGCACTCTTTTCGGGAACAATTGATACCTTAGGCGGATTGCACTCTTGTCGGGGCTGTAGGGTAGACTACAAGGCCTCGCGAGCACATAATCCATGCATATCTACGCCAACCCTGCCCGGTTCCTGAAAATCGCCAAGTGGCTGACGCCGCTGCTGTTGTGGAGCGGCCTTGTGCTGTCACTGGGGGCGATGGCCTATGGCGTGTTTACCGTGCCGCCTGATCGGTTGATGGGCGAAACGGTGCGCATCCTGTTTATCCATGTGCCCGCTGCTTGGCTGGGCATGGGAGGATGGACCGGGATTGCGATTTCCAGCGCCATGCTTTTGATCTGGAAGCACCCGCTGGCTGGCATTGCTGCGCGCGCAATTGCGCTGCCGGGGATGACTTTCACCGCGATCTGCCTTGCCACCGGATCCATCTGGGGGCGGCCGACATGGGGCACATGGTGGGTGTGGGATGGCCGGCTGACGAGCATGCTGGTGCTCTTGTTCCTCTATGCAGGTTATATCGCCTTGTCTCAGGCCGCTGCGCGGGAGGGCGGATCATCCAAGATCGCGGCGATTTTTGGCCTTGTCGGTGCGGTGAATGTGCCGATCATCAACCGCTCCGTGGTGTGGTGGAATTCGCTCCACCAACCGCCGAGCATCACGGTGGGCAAGAGCGCGATTGATGCCGCTTACCTTGTACCCCTGTTGGCGGCGGTTATCGGGTTTTCGCTGCTGTTTGGCGCTATTGTCCTGATGCGGATGCGCGCGCTGATCGCTGAAGAGCAAGTGGCCGCGCGGCTGCGTCGCCGGGCGCTTGATGATGATGCGCCCCCTGCGGCTCACGCGCCTGCAATGGAGAGAGCGTGATGCGCGAAGACTTGGCGCAGTGGGATTTCGTGATTGCTGCCTATGCAGTCGGCTTGGTGGCGCTCGCCGCGTTGACGGTGTGGGCGTGGCGCTCCATGACCCGCGCCGAAGTCAAGCGTGACGCGACGCGCAGGCGTTGAAGGCAAGACGGGACGCAGGAACAATGAAAGCCAAACAACAACGCATGGTGCTGGTGGTGATTGCCATGGTGGCCATCATCGGTGCAGGGCTGATGGCGGCCTGGGCGCTCTCCAATCAGGCGAATTATTTCTATCTGCCTGAACAAATGGCCGAAGCCCCGCCCGAAGTCGGTCAGGCCGTGCGCTTGGGCGGGATGGTTCAGGAAGGCTCGCTCAAGACCGAGGCTGACGGGGTGACTGTCAATTTCCGCGTCACCGGCAATGGTGAAGCGGCCATTCCGGTGCGTTACAGCGGCATCCTGCCCGATCTGTTCGTCGAAGGTTCAGGCGTGGTGGCCGAAGGCTCGCTTCAAGCCAATGGCGTGTTTCTGGCGACCAATCTGCTCGCCAAGCATGATGAGAATTACGTCCCCAAGGAGCTTGAAGGCATGACTCAGCAACAGGCGGCCAAGATGGCGGCTGATACCACGGTGGGCCTCCAATAATGGGGATTATCGCGCAATGATTGCCGAGATTGGTCTTGCTGCCCTTTGGCTTGCTGCGGCGCTGGCGGTGTTGCAGATGATCTCCGGCGCGGCGGCCTTGCGCGCTGGCGATGGCAGCACCCATCCGCTTGCAATCTATGCGCGCCCTGCCGCGATTGTGCAGGCCGTGCTGGCGGTGCTCGCTTTTCTGATGCTGCTGCGCGCCTTTGCGATCACCGATTTGTCGATCAAGCTGGTGGCCACCAATTCGCATTCGATGAAGCCGATGATCTACAAGCTCACCGGCACCTGGGGCAATCACGAAGGATCAATGCTGCTGTGGGTCGGCGTGCTGGCGCTGGCCGGAGGCTTGCTTGCAGGGCTGGAAAAGCGCCTGCCCGAACGGACGATGGGCGCAACGCTCGCCGTGCAGGGTTTTATCGCACTTGGATTTTACGCTTTCCTGCTCTTTTCCTCGAACCCGTTTGAACGCCTGCCTGTGCCAGCTGCTGCAGGCATTGGGCTTAATCCGCTGCTTCAGGATATCGGTCTCGCGATCCATCCGCCGACGCTTTATGCAGGCTATGTCGGGCTCTCGGTCGCCTTCAGCCTGGCGATGGGCGCGCTGCTGACGCGCGAGGTCAATCCCAATTTCGCCCGCGCGATGCGGCCCTGGGTGCTTGGGGCTTGGGTGCTGTTGACGCTCGGCATCACGGCGGGGTCTTACTGGGCCTATTATGAGCTCGGCTGGGGCGGCTGGTGGTTCTGGGACCCGGTCGAGAACGCCTCGCTGATGCCGTGGCTGGCCGCAACCGCGCTGATGCATTCGGTGAGCGTGCTTGCCGCGCGCGACGCGCTGCGCACGTGGACGATCATGCTCGGCGTGCTGGCGTTCTCGATGTCGATGCTTGGCACCTTTCTGGTGCGCTCGGGCGTGCTCACCAGCGTTCACGCCTTTGCGGTTGATCCGGAACGCGGCGCTTTCATTCTCGCGTTGCTGCTGATTTATATCGGCGGCGCTTTCACGATTTTAGCTTTGCAGGCGAGCGCGGTTTCAGAAGGCAAGCGCTTTGCCGCTGTCAGCCGCGAAGGCGCGCTGGTGTTTAACAATGTGATGCTTTCCGCAATCCTCGCTATCGTGTTGCTTGGCACGCTTTACCCGCTGCTGGCCGAAGCCTTTGATGCGCGCGTCTCTGTCGGCCCGCCCTATTTCAATCCGGCAAGCGCGATCTTCGCGATCCCGATGTTTCTGGTGATGGCGGTTGGCCCGCTGCTCAGGTGGAAGGAAGACAAGCCCGCGCGTGTGCAGTTTGAAATGCTGCTGATTGCAGCCCTGTTAATCGCAACCCTCGCGATTGTGGCGCTTGCTGGCGATTATCCGCTGTTGCCGGTGCTGGGGCTGGGGCTGGCAGCCGCGCTTGGGGTGGCGGCGTTCCTGCCCTTGCGCGGGCGCAAGCTGTCCCGCGTGCCCACTGCCGTGTGGGGCATGGTGCTCGCCCATTTCGGCGTGGCGGTGTCTTTGCTCGGCATGGCGAGCGAGGGGGCTTTCACAGAAGAGCGCCTTGCCGCCGTTGCGCCGGGCGACACGGTGGAGATGGGTGATTGGCTGATTACGCTTGATAGCGTTGCACCCGTCGCTGGCCCTAATTGGACCGCGATTGAGGCGCGTGTGGCTGCAAGGCTGGGCGAGGGTGAAGCAGTCACGCTCACCCCGCAGGCGCGCAATTTCTGGTCGCCCGCACAGGCCACCAGCGAAAGCGCGTTGCTGACCCGTTGGAATGGCCAGCTTTACGCGGTGATAGGCGCCCAGACCCCAGATGGCCGCTGGCAATTGCGCGTGTGGTGGAAGCCGTTTGTCACCTTCATCTGGTACGGCGGCTTGTTGATTGCACTGGGCGGCGTGCTGGCGATTGTCGGCCGGGTGCAGGTGGACGTGAAACGCCGCAAGGCGGCTGAACTGGGCGAGGAACGCCGCGCAGATCTTGCTGCACTGACACCGGAGCCTGCGGAATGAGCACTGCTGAAACTCGCTCCGGTCTGCGCCTGTGGCTGTGGGTGCCGCTCGCGCTGTTCGCCTTTTTCGCAGGCCTTGCAGGCTATATGCTGACGCAGGAAAAGCCCGAATTTGTGAAATCCACGATGGTGGGCAAGCCCTTGCCCGAATTCACGCTAGAGCCGGCTTTTGATGGGCTGCCGGGGGCGTCGAGCAGCGATTTCGAAGGCGGCAAGCCGCGGCTCCTCAATATTTGGGCAAGCTGGTGCCTGCCCTGCATTGCCGAAGCGCCGCAACTCGAAGCGCTCAAGGAACAGGGCGTTGAAATCATCGGCATCGCAATCCGCGATCGGCCTGAGGATGTCGCGCGCTTTCTCGAACGCCATGGCAACCCCTACACCCGCATCGGGGCGGATGCGATTTCGGCGGTTCAGTTGGAGCTGGGCTCCTCGGGCGTGCCCGAGACTTTCGTGATCGGGGCAGACGGTACGATCCGCTATCAGCATATTGGCGATATCCGGCCCGAACACATCGCGCTGCTCAAGGCTGAACTGGAGAAGGCGCAATGAGCCGGGCTCTCGCGCTGGTGGTGAGCGGGGCGCTCGCCTTGGCAGCGCTCGCGGCATGGCCGCTGGCGAGTGCTATCGCGCAGGACACCCTGCCGCCTGCGCCCTATGCCTACACCCAGTTGGAAGACCCGGCGCTTGAGGCCAAGGCCAATGCCTTGATGCACACTTTGCGGTGTCTTAAGTGTCAGTCGCAGTCGATTGCCGATTCCGATGCGCCGATGGCAGGCGATATGCGCCATCAGGTGCGCAGCCGCATTCTCGCAGGCGACAGCCCGGACGAAGTGCGCGCCTGGCTGATCGAGCG
>Ga0213838_1000405_pt1 | contig 34149 bp, 23 predicted proteins | sample SWPATP13_FD_160577 | JGI IMG/M metagenome (GOLD analysis project Ga0213838, IMG submission 160577) | Coastal seawater microbial communities from Marineland, Florida, United States - SWPA TP1 #3 | ecosystem: Environmental > Aquatic > Marine > Coastal | place: USA: Florida | collected 2016-08-06 | reverse complement strand
CCAGTCGTTGACATTGGTTGCCGAGCCCTGCAGCACAAGGGCGTCCACCCTGGCCTGCTTGGCCACCTGGCCGGCAACAAAACTGCCAAGGGAAAAACCGTGGACAATGATCCGTTCGGCCTGCAATTGCTCCTTAATATAATGTACTTGAGCGACCGAGTCCGAAACTAAGTTGGCAATGCTTGCCTGGCCATTACTGGCCCCAAGGCCGCGGCGGTCAAAAATAACAAAATCCTTGTCAAAACCGCTAAAAGACTGCAAGGCCTGAATACCGCCGGCAGCAACCTTCATGCCATTACCTGGAATAAAAAACACCATCTCATTTGAGTCCTGGTGATCCAGGTGCAAACCATAAAGTACGGTGGCACCATTATCGGCAGTTATACTAATCTCACGCAATTTATGCTGGTCAAATCCCTGCTGCCACTTGGCAATATCATCTGCTTGATAAGGCGAAACCTGCCTATCCTGAACAATAAAAGATCGCTCTTTTAGCTGGGCACTACACCCGGCCAAAACACCCAGTGTTAACGCAAATATTAGTTTTTTTAGCATACTGCCTTCCTTGTTTAGTGGTTTTTTAAAATAGATTGTAATTTCGAAGAATGAGTGAACCGAGCAAAACACACTAGGCATCATCCGAACGATAAACCAGAATATCCCCGGGTGAGCATTGCAACACTCTGCATATGGCCTCCAGGGTAGAAAATCGTATCGCCTTGGCCCGGCCGCTTTTTAGGACAGATAAGTTCTGTGCCGTAATCCCTACCTCGGCCGCCAGATCATTGAGCTTCATTTTTCGCTTGGCCAGCATAACATCCAGCTCTATGATTATCGCCATTAGATCACCAGCTCCTGCTCTTGTTTCAAATCAATGGCTTCTTTCATGATCCAGGCGATAACGTAAATCACCAGGCCGAGCAGCAAGTAAGTGAGCTCTTGTGTACCTAAGTTTAAATAAAACTTCAGCGTTTCCGATGCGCCGCTTAAGCGTATCACCATTGTCACCAGCAAGGGGTAGAGTAAGTTAAGCAGGATCCAGCCGAGCAGGGTTGCACCTAAATATTTCAGGCATTGAATATTGGCAGCAGTAAAGACAACCCCTTTTTGATACAGGCCAAACAGGCGATAAACGAAAAAATAAATAAAGGCATAAGGAATAAGCTCGGCACTCCCCAAGATGGCGGCACTATTAAAATTTTCCCCTTCAAGCGCCAAGGCAATACCTTGCCAGGAGTGATTAAACTCAATGCTGAAGTGAGACGAGATAAAGCCAAGCTGAATGCTAAGCTGGCGGCTGGCCTCTTGAATCTCACCAAAAGCTATCACGGAAATATAAACACTAAAGTGTAAAGCGGCAATAACCAACACTAATAGCCGAACAAGCTTGCTCACCAGGGCAATCTGTGACATCCCGAGACTCTATTAAGGAAAAAAGTTAAAAATAAGGTATCACAAAACCACTAAATAACAATATATTTTTATCGTTTATCGGTAAAGTTATATTGTTAAAATAAATATTGATAATAAAAGGCAGCTAACAAATGTAATCATTAGCCGCTGTTAGTAATTAGTTAACCTGAATTCTGGATAAGAAGTTAGCTAACCTTATGAATTAAATAACTTTTAACCATTCATATTTTCTAGAGAGATATTTTTTTAGAACAAGACAAATTTGTGCGTCAATAACAGGCCTATTGCAAACAAATTTAACGCAGTAATAGGGAAAAATAGCCGCTAGAAGGCAAGTTGTTATCCAGAGTTCAGGTTAGTTATGGAACAGCTTGTACTGCATGGCTCACTTTCAGAGGGAGAACTTTCACAAGCTGCATCCGCCGAGACAAGGGCAGGCCATTTTTCCAGTTGGCAAACCAGCCGGTTGCGCCACTCCTTCGAATGCCAGATAACGGCATGGCCATGGCCGGATGTGATCCACAGGCGTTTTTTGCTTTTTGATAACAGGTAAAGCGAACTTGCGTGCTTCTTGTCGATTAGTTTGTCGGCATCACTATGGACAAAGAGTGTGGGGGTATCGGGTATTTTTGCAATATAATGCTTAGGGGCAAATTCATCCGATATCCCCCAACTCAGCGGTACCTGGAATAGCCAAAACAACCAGGATTTCCCCAGCGTGTCTCTGAATATTTGTCGATGAGAATCGAAGGTACTGTCAAGGATCAACCCCGAAGCTCGTATATCCTTGTTCAGACCTAGCATACCTACTGCAATAGCCCCACCAAGACTTTGCCCTAAGACAATAATATTTTTATCACCCTTATCCACTAACCAATGGTAACCAGCAGTCGCATCTTCAATTACTGACTTAAAATCTGGCTCCCCTTGCGATCTACCATAACCGCGATAATCGATAATAAACACATTCCAGCCATATTGGGTCAACCAGTGAATATTGGCAATATGGTAGCTGAGATTAGCCGCGTTACCATGCAGAAAATAGACGGTTCCCAGGCTTTGCTGATCCGGAAGCGTTGAAGATAAATACCAGCCATGCAGCCTGGTATTATCGGCCGAGTCAAACAGCACAATTTCCCTTTCAAAACCAAAGCGCTTGGGCGAGTCAACCAAGGCCGCACTCGGCCAGAAAAACAGGCTTTCACACCCTGATAGCATCAGGGCAAAAACAGCATAAGAGCCGTATTTTATCGCAAGAGTCAACTTAGTATGCATATATCCTCTGCCTGTTTTTTCAGCCTTGTTTATCAAGAAAGACTAGTCAATGAATGGAGTTTTATCACTTAACGAATTGCTATAATGAAGTGTTGTAAAACTGATGTTATAAAGTTGTTAATTTCACTATGGTTTTTCCTCAAAGGCGGGGTATAATCGGGCGAGGGAAAGCCTCCCTTTATAATCTATAACGTTCAAGGAAGTTAAAATATGAACAAACTTATTTCTTCTGCGCTCATGGTTGGCGCATTCACATCTCTTATGGCAATGCCTGCTGCTGCTGAATCAAACAAAAATGAAAAATTGAATCCGTGGCAGGATTGCGGCATTGGTGCCATGATATTCCCAGAGAATGGCGCGGCGGCGGCCATCTCTAACATCATTTGGGATTTGGGAACAACAGCTGTATCGACTAATGTTTCTTCTCAAGAGTCCTGTGCCAGCTCAAAAGCAAAAACAGCCATGTTTATCAAGGCAACCATGCCGGCTCTTGAGCAAGACGTTGCAAGCGGCGAAGGTGAATATGTCACGGCAATGCTTGAGCTGCGCGGCTGTGAAGCAACTAGCCATCAAGCCATCATCAAGGCGGTAAGGCAAGACATGGTAAACAAAGAAGCGGATAATGCCGAAGCTTTATACGAGGTATTGGAAGAGCGCGTAGCAACAAGTTTTCCTGCATCTTGTGCCAGCGCATAATCTCCAGCTAATTTAGTTAATCTTGTTTAATGGACCTTGCCGGGTCCATTTTTTATGGTTTTTACCTGCCGAGCCAATCAGTGAAAGCAAAAATTATTCCTTGGTGCCTGCTGTTTTTAATAAACACTTGTCATGCCTTTTCCGCTATGGCTACCCCTTCCCTTGCTCAGCTTGCCACTGATAGCCAATGGTTGAAATTATTACACTATAGCTCCGGCGAGAAGCATAAGAGCTATATTACTAGCCAGGATTTTTTTCTAAGTGATAGTGGACACTATGATGCCTTGGCCGAACTCAAGGCCACGATTTCCGCCTTTTACCTTCCTATAAGAGATGCTTTAAGTCCAAATGAACATGCTCAATGCCGTTTTCCTGCCCGACTCATATGGATACGCAAAAATCTGGATTTAGCTTCATATGGTGAAATGAAAAGGCTTGATTGCAAACAGTATAATGATTGGCGGCAGCAAGTAAGTGCGAAATCGGTTAGTGTCATTTTTGCCTCTGGATACATGGATAATCCGGCCTCCATGTATGGGCATTTATTTTTAAAACTCAATAGTGAAGCCCCCCGCAAGTCTGACCTACTCAACCTGAGTTTAAACTATGGCGCAATAGTGCCCCATAAGGAAAACCCTGTCGCCTATATTGTCCGCGGTATTTTTGGCGGTTATGACGCCGGTTTTTCAGATCAAGAATTTTACCGACACCATCACAACTACGGGGATGTTGAATTAAGAGACATGTGGGAATACAGGCTTTCAATAAGCGACAAAGACATGGATTTCCTCCTTGCTCACATATGGGAAGTTTTAGGCAATAAATTTGATTATTATTTTATTGATGAAAATTGCGGCTTTCATATTGCCAAGCTGCTGGAGCTTGTTAGCGATACACAGATTATCTCAGACAGCAGTCTATGGGTTATCCCCAGCTCTGTTGCCAAAGGCCTGAAAAACACCCAGTACAAAAATGCTCCTTTAGTTTCCCAAACAAACTTCATCCCCTCTAAGGAAACTCAGCTTCACCAAGCATATAGCAAGCTTTCCTCCAGGCAAAAGAGCGCCGCTCAAAATATAGTCAATAATAATTTTGATATTGACAGCAACGAATATGAATCACTGGCCAGCCAGGACAAGAAAGCCGTCACCGAATCATTGTTGCAATACCTGGCCGTGTTAATCAAAAAGCAGCCAGGCAATAATTCACTGAAAGATAAAAAGCGCACTCTTCTTTTCGAGCGTTTAAGACTCCCCGCAGGCAAAGTAAAGGTTAATTCACACCAGAATGAAGCGCCTCATTTAGGAATGAAGCCTTCAAAATTTTCCTTGGGATACCTGAATGGCGATAATGGTCAAAATTTTATCACTACCGGCTTTCGTATGACATATTTTGATGATTTATCATTCAACTCCACAAAGAAGCGTTTTACCAACCTGGAAATGCTCGATATCGAAGCAATAGCCAATGAAAATACACTAAAGATTTTAAAGCTTGATTTAATAGATGTAGATTCTTTATATATTCCCACGCTTCCCTGGGATAAAAAGCCGGCTTCGGCCTGGTCGGTGAGACTCGGCTTTGAACAGTTACACAATAATTGCTTTGATTGTGGTATTTATTTTGCCGAAGGTGATATAGGAAAATCCGCCCTTTTCGGCACGACAAATCTTGCCTATGCCATGGTGGGCGCCAAGGTGTTTGCTGGAGAAAAAGATGACGCAACTATTTCAGCTAAACTAGGGCTGATCAACCTATTCCATGAAAAAATGAGTGCTAAGATAGAAGTGCAACAGGCGGCTCGGTTTGATCTGACAAACTCATATAAAACCCAGTATTCCGCCGAGCTAAATATTCAACTAGCCACAAACAGCGAAATTCGACTTTATATGGAAAAGCAGGAAACCACTTTACTGGGTCTAAGGTTTAATTGGTTTTGGGGCTTCTAGAATGAACTGCATATTCTGGCCGATGGTGAACACCGATTACTCTCAACAAAGGAATTATCCACTTTCCTTCTGGTTCTACCATATTAACAGGATCATTGCCTACCTAAGCATAAAGGTTCACTGGGTTTATAACCCACAGGATCAGTTTGTAAGAATCGACCTAACTTTGGATGGTAAATCCGTGCTTTGTAGTAAAAGAATCGGATTTATGATCCAGTTTGGTTCTTGGTATAAAGGGAATTAAAACACTAAAGGAGGAAGCTGAACATCCGTGCCGCTTTTCAAAGAACGTCACTAATACACTTGGGAATACATAAAGTTAATACAAACTAAGTGTACTCGGTGAGTAACTACCTTGCCAGTATTTTAACGCCACATCAAAGCTTCGAAATAGCCTGGGCAAATATCACTTTGAGAAATTCTAGATTTAAATTTACACCCGCAATATTTGCGTCAATCCAGTCTTGCTGAGAAATCTTAGGCCAGGTTACCTCGTAGCCAAGTGTGAATAACAGCTCTTCGAAAAAGAAGCGAAGGACTCTTCCATTTCCTTCACGAAATGGGTGTAACAAATTAAGTTCACAAAATAGATCTGCCACCTTTTCAATCAGGCCATCATTGTCGTGGCTATCTGCTAACGCAGGAATAGTTCTGAATAGCTTATTGGCTTCTGGTTCAATTCGAGTCCAAGTACAAAAACGAGTATCGCCTTTGAAAATATCAACATCTCTTGGCTCACCAGCCCACTCATACAAATCTTGAAAAAGGTGATGATGAAGGTGCTTTAAATGTTCGAATGAAAAGTCAGAGAGGGATAACTTGTAGGGTTCGTAGGTTCTATAGCGTTCAGCGGTAAATTCAGCTTCGGCATCTGCTAGCTTGCCTGAATCTCGGATATCTAAAAGGTTAATTAATACGTCAGAATTCGGGTAGCAATATTTATCGTGGGCTACCCCGTACTTATCTCGCATATTTGCGTTTTAAATCCGCAATTGTTTTGCCTTCACTGCTCTTTTTAAGTGAAAGACCTTCGTAGCTCAAACTGACCTTAAAGTTATCCATATTTGGAGTGAATTTGGTCTTGCGTTCATTGCCAGCTTTAGAAACTGTGGTTGCCATAATGCCTCCTGTATTACGCCTGATTTTACCTTACTAAGCAATAAATTTCCATCAGACAGCGTAAACGGAAACATTTTTTAATAACTCTTTAGATGAAGAATAGGCAACAAACTGCATTGCCTGTTTAAGTTCATCAAAGGATACGTTTTTAAGCATGTAAATCTGCCTATACAAATTTAAGCTATCAAAATTAGGGCACGGCCTGGCCATTACGCGCTTCCAGCAGGCGATACCAGTCTTCCCGGCTGTATTCTAGTTCGAGTGCCTTTTTGGCGCTAACAATACGCTCTGGCGTGGTAGAGCCTATGATGGGGCAGATATTGGCCGGGTGTTTTAACAGCCAGGCCAGCATGATATGCCAGGGCTCACATTCATACTTTTTCGCCTGACGGGCAAACTCTTCACTGATGCGCCGCTCGTCTTCTCCGGAGAAGGTATTACCCCAGGCAGGATAGGCGACGCCACCCAAGGGGCACCAGGCAACGGGGGTGAGCCCCTGCTGCTGACACTGGTCCAGGGAGCCGTCCAGCAAGCTGTCGATGTTATGGATATTGATTTCTACCTGGTTAACCAGCAAGGGCTCAGGCAAAGCTGACTGCAACAGACTCACCTGAGAGGGCTTAAAATTACTGACACCAAAATATTTCACTTTGCCTTTTTGCTTAAGCTCATTAAAGGTGTCTGCGACTTCTTGGGCGTCAAAAAGATAATCTGGCCTATGCAATAAAAACATGTCCAGGCAATCTATGCCCAGGCGCTGCAATATGCCGTCAACACTATCTAGCAGATACTGCCTGGAAAAATCATAGCGAGTGGGCGCGTCAGGTAAAGCGTCACTAAAAGGCCTGATGCCGGCCTTTGAGGTAATGATCAGCTCGTCTCTCAGATAGGGCGACTCTTTCAATACCTCTCCAAACAACAGCTCACTTTGTCCACCGGCATAAATATCGGCATGGTCAAAATGATTATAACCGGCATCTATGGCCGCCCTAATAGCCTGCTTGCCTTTATCCCTGTCGGAACAAGAATTATCACCGGCGATGCGCATGCAGCCATAGATAAGGCGAGAGCTGGTCAATGCTGATTTTGCTAGAGTAATTTTTTCCACTGATTAAGTCCTAAGTTATTTTTTAACGACAAACCATCTCCAAGAACTCCCGGTGACTCGGCATACGATCCACCGAGCGATTGATCAGGGTTTTCAGGTTATCCATCAGATCCACCATCTGTTCCTTGGACAAGGCATCAACCAAGGGGTGGTGATCCTCAGGCACAGCCCCCTGGCCTATCATTACCTGTTGCCAGGCGATGGCGGTAAAGAGCTCATTGGGCTCGCAGAATACCTTGCCGGTTTTTTCAAACAGCGCCATTTTTTGTGTTAATGACTCTGGCACATCCATCTGCTGGCAGGCGCGCCAGAACGGGCTGTCATCACGCTCAGTCAATTTGTAATGCAGAATGATAAAGTCTCGAATACATTCATATTCAGCCTTTGACTGGCGGTTAAACTCGGCAATTTCCTCTTCTCTGATACCATTATGGGGGAAGAATTTCACCAGGCGTGTGGCACCTGTTTGTATCAGGTGAATATTGGTGGACTCCAGGGGCTCAAAAAAGCCACTGGACAAACCTATGGACACGACATTCTTATTCCACTGCTTGCGGCGACGGCCGGTCTGATAGGGAATGACCCTGGGCTCTGCCAACGGCTTGCCTTCGATATTGGCGAGCAGTTTTTCCTTCGCCTCTTCGTCCGTCATATGCTTGGCCGAATAAACCAGGCCATTACCGGTTCTATGCTGCAAGGGGATTTGCCATTGCCAGCCTGACTCATGGGCGATGGAACGGGTATAAGGGATAGGCTCGCCAACCGATTCTGTCGGCACGGCAACGGCACGGTTACAGGGCAGCCAGTGAGACCAGTCGTCAAAGCCAGTGCTTAAGGTTTTCTCAATCAGCAAGGCAGCCAGTCCGGAACAGTCGACAAACAAGTCACCACTGATTTCTGTTCCGTCTTCCAGCACCAGGGTTTCGATAAAGCCGGAGTCATGGTTTTGCTTAACTTGGTTAATGGTGCCTTCAATTCGCTTAACCCCCTGTTTTTCACTAAATTCTCTTAGGAAGTTAGCATATAGGGCAGCATCAAAGTGATACGCATAGGCAATACCGGGCAAATTAGTACCTTCAATATTTTGCAACTTGGCAAACTTATTATGCTTGGCGGCCTGGTAATTCAGGGAATAATCCCAAAAGCTGGAGTCATCCCCCATCTGCCGGCTCTTGACCCAAAAATTATGAAAATCGCTAAAGGGAAACTGCTTGCCTATGCTGCCAAAGGCATGCATATAGCTGTCACCTTTCTGGCCCCAGTTTTCAAACTCTATGCCCAGTTTCATGGTGCCCTTGGTGGCCCTGATAAAGGCTTTTTCATCCAGACCGAGGGCGGCATTAAAATTAACGATTGGCGGAATGGTGGCCTCACCTACACCGACAATGCCAATTTTTTCCGATTCCACCAGGGTGATATTGACCGCCTTGCCCAGTACCTTGATCAGTAAGGAAGCTGTCAGCCAGCCGGCTGTACCGCCGCCAACCACGACGACATTTTCAATTTTCTCGTTATTCACGCTAACTCCTTAAAGTTATACCGGTAGACTTAAGTTTTATAGAACAAGTCAATTGAATTGCTAAAACCCAAGGGTATCAGTATAAAAAAGCCCCTGTAATTAACAATCACAAGGGCTGATTCATTTAATATTAAGAGTTCAAACTACATTTTGTAGCTGAAACCTAACAGGTAAGTTCTGCCATAGTCCTGGTAGTCACGTACCTGAAGGGCATTGTCACCTGATAGTGAGGTGAACGGCTCTTCGGTCAGGTTTTGTGCCTGTAGGAAGATGGATAGCCCTTTTAAGCTTTCAACACCGGCTTCACCAAAGTCATAGCCGATTTGAGCATCAATAATGGTTTCACCCTTGATGTCTACTTGCTGAGCGTTAAAACCTATACCATAAACATCACCCTTAAAATCGCTACGCTTACGCATGCTGGCACGAGCCTGGAAACCGCTTTTTTCATAGTATAAAGTGACACTTTGCATACTGTCAGAAAGGCCTGGCAGTTTATACTCATTACCATCAGGATCTTCAATATCGTCTTCAATGCCAGTGTGACTGGCAATCAAACCAAAACCGTCAAGACTTTCATCAAATTCCTTAAACGGCAAGGTGAGTGACAATTCGTAGCCCCAAAGGGTACCGCCACCGCCATTGACACTACCACTGCCTGTTCCAATAGGATTCGCAGGCACTTCACCTGTTAATGGATCTTCAACACCTGTCATATCAATGAAATATGGCTGATTTTCAAATATCCACTGATCCAGATCTTTCCAGAAAATCGCCGTCGAGAAATAACCTTCATCGCTGAAATAGTTCTCATAGGTTAAATCAATGCCCAGGGCTTCTTTCGGCTCCAGCTTAGGGTTACCGCCACTGACACTCCAGTTATTGCCATTATCATCCGGCTGCTGGTTATAGGTTGCACTTACCGAGGCATTCATCTGATCCAAACGGGCGCGAGAAATGGTTTTGGCTATACCAAAACGAACCGTTTGATCATCATCAACTTTAAATGACAAGTTCAGGCTAGGCAGAACATGCGAATAGTCATGTGAAATATCTGTTGGAGAAGTAACTACAACACCATCTACGGTATTGAAAGCATTTCCCTGAGAAGACTGGTCCGTGTGTACATAACGCAAACCGACATTACCTGTGACCGGAATACCCGCAAATTCAGCATCTATATTGGCCTGGATAAAGGCTGAGGTTACTTCCTCTTTTACCGTCCAGGACTTAGTGGCGTGTGAAGTGTTGGTTAAACTCTCAGCCAACAGGTCATAATAACCGTCACGGATCATACCGGCCGAATTATAGGCGATCATATCACCCATACCGATAAAGTCTAAATTCACAGAACCTAATCGATATTCTTCTGGAACGGGCATCATGCCAGGGTTGTCCGGATACGAGAAAGACGAAAGCGTCATAAAGTAACCTTCCGACGTTTTGGTTTTTTCTCGTTCACGATATGACACACCAAAATTAACCGATGCAATATATTCGTTATCCAGATCCTTAGAGGCGGCAAGCTTTAGAGCCGTCAGTTCATCATCGATTTCCGGAGTGTTCAAGAAGCCGTCTTGCAGCTGGTTTTCATACTCGGTACCGGTAACGCCATACTTGTCATTCAGTGCACTACTCCAGCCCCAGGATAAAGGGCCGCCCAACTGGATCAGGTTAAAGTCGCTGTAATCCAATTCATGGGAGAAGGTCGCCCCTGTGTTACCACCGTCAAAGGTATAGCCCAGGTTATCGGCTACGCCTCTATCATTACCGCGGCCCGTACCTGCGTAACTTTCCATACTCCAGATTTTACGGTCAACCTGTGAATAGCTGGCGTCAAACTCTAATGACCAGGAGTCATCGATATCATATTTGGTATTAAAACCAAACGAGGTAAGTTCTGCATTACGTTCTTCATAGTCATTACGGACAACAACACGCTGGCCTTGGGTAATGGCACTGGTTACAAAACCGGTTTCAGGGTCGATTACTGCGGTGTCTGCCGAAATAGAGCCTTGCCCCCAGGCGAAAGGCACCTCGATACCACGCAGAATTTTCTCATCAGAGAAATCTACATACAGGGCGTCGAAGGTCATTAACAGGTCTTCACTTGGCGCCGCTTCGATAACCAGCATGGCAGAGTCACGATCTAAAGTAGAAGAACGGACAAATGGCTTGGCACCGCCCAGGATGGAACCTTCAGAGCCATCAGGGTAGGTAAAAGTGGGGTAACCCCATGTTTGCCAGCGTTTTTCCTGGTTAGGCGAGCTCATGGCTGAATAGGCAAAGGCAACGCCGATAGTGTCATCGGCAAATTTATCCATGTATGAAAAAGTGCCGCGGAAACCGTCATCGTTACCGTCCGGATTTAGCTTATCAAAACTGGTTTGTTCATACTGGCCGTTAAATTGAAGCACACGCTCATCCTGACCCAGTGGCTTAACCGTTTGCATATCGATAATACCGGCAATGCCTTCAGCTTCCAGGCTGGCGCTCGGTGTTTTATAGACGGTTACACCACCCATGATTTCGGAAGGATACAGGTCAAATTCGACACCACGGTTATCACTGATAGAAACCTGTTCACGACCATTAAAAGTGGTACCACTCTCATTTTCACCAAAACCACGGATACTAACACGGCTGGCACGGCCATCGAGGCGCTGTGCTGCCAGGCCTGGCAAACGGGCAATTGATTCTGCGATGGATGAATCTGGTAGCTTACCAATATCTTCCGCCGAGATTGATTCGACTACCTCTGATGAGTAACGCTTGGTATTGATGGACTCGACGATACTGCCACGAAAGCCGGTCACTTCGATGACTTCAACTTCTTTTTCCGCCGCCTTTTTCTCTGCCGCAGCTTCTTCGGCATAGGCTGAAGCACTTAGTGCCATTACACCGCTGGAAAGCAGTGCCAGCGTAACTTTGCTTGGTTTAAAATTTAACATTTGTAGATTTACTCCCCCAATTCATCCATGCTTTTTATTTATGTTTCAGCATTTCCAAGCTGATCTGTCATTGTTGTATAGCCTGTGTACCTATTAACCACACAAACTACTGGATGAAGTTAATATAAAGATGTAACTCCACCATGAATATATGTTGCATACGTATTCATACTTTCTGTCATCATGGTGAAACCTTTTTCGGCTATTCAGTATGGAAGTAAAAACCGGAAAATGAGAACAGGCTTATACCGGAAAATTATTGGTTTACACTAGTACCGACAAGATAAAAGCAAAAACACGTGCAAAAATAGCCTTTAATAACATATGGTTAATAAATATTATCAATAGCAACTGCTCATTCCAAGACAAGCCTTGCCGCTCTTTTTAGAACAAAAATAGTTATGATTAAGCTTGCTAAAAGCATTAACTTAGTTCTCATTATTCTGGTATTTGAATACGTATGCAATAATAAATACCAAGTGAATTAATTAATTGATCGCTTAGCGAGAATTAAAAGGCTTAGAGGCAAGGCATGGATTGCAGAGAATGGTTATTCCCTTGCCAAAATCAATAACGCCGCATATAAGCCTTTTAAACTCGCCCTTTGGGAGCTCATTAGCAACCTGATAACATCACAAAATTAGTGAAATATAGAATAACTATGTTTAAATAATTTTGTTTGTTCTAAGCTCGCTAATGTAGCTCTAAGTTGATCAATTTATTATTTCAATTGGTATAACACTACTTTTAGCCTGTTCAAATACTGAACGCCCAGCGTTATAAACCAACCAATTTCGTCGGATTCATAAACAAAAACGCCCTGACTTGGCAGGGCGTTTTGCTTCATTTGCTTAGGCTCCTATTCTAGGAGACTAAGTCTATTTTTTACTGACGGTTACCGTTGGTGAATCAGGGTTGGGTCCGACAACGGTAAAGACATAGGTGGCCGACTCCTCCACTGTCAACTGAAGGTTGTCGTTAGAGCCCTGGGTCAGGGTGTACGGCTGATCTAGTATCACCTGTTTATCGGCAGGATCGGCCCCGAGGTTAAAGGTTGACCAGTCACCCGATGCCACCTTAAATTCATGGCTGCCGGCATCGACGGCAATTTCAACACTATAGATACCATCGCCCTGATAGGCTAATGCATCCACTTCACCCCAGCCATTCATGCCACCACGAATATAGACGGTGGTATCGCCAAACATTTTCGCACTATATACGGTCAATGTCGGCTCGTTTAGATCCGAAGCGTCAAAGATAAAGGTGTAGTCACCCGTGTCGGCAAAGGCCATGTAGAGGTTGTCATTACTGCCGCTAACCAGCAGCTGCTCCTCACCTAGCAATACTTCCCTGTCATCTGCGGGTGCGCCCATATTGACCGTTGCCCAGTCACCTGATGCTACCTTAAAGTCATGGGTACCGGCTTCAACACTGAAGGTTGCCGAATACTTGCCGCCACCTATGTAGGTTAACGGGTTGGTTTCACCCCAGCCATTCATGCCACCGCGAATATATACTGTGGTGCCGACAAAGGGTTCTTCGTTTCGTACCCTTAGTACCGGCGCGCTGGTATCCGAGGCATCCAGGGTAAAGACATAAGTCGCAGCCAAACCAATGGAGATATTAAGGTTATCATTGCTGCCAGGTAGCAAGGTAAAATCAACGCCTTCTTCTACCAGGTTGCCTGTGCCTGGTGCCCCCAGGTTCACCGTTGCCCAGTCACCCGAGGCGACCTTGAACTGATAGTCTTGAGCTGCCAGCTCGATAGTGGCCTGATAGACACCATCGCCCTTGTATTCAAAGGCATCCACTTCGCCCCAGCCATTCATGCCGCCACGGACATAAACTGTGGTATCACCATAAGGCACAACATCTGGCGCACCTGCGGTGGCAAAGGCAGATAGGCCACTGCCCTGTTCATCACCCTGTGTCTTAACAAACACGGCCGTGGTTAATGCCGGAATGGTAAAGGTACCTTCACCTTCGCCCTGGCTAAAGCTGGCACCCGCCACTCTGCCATCTACCGACATCATTTGCACCGGATGTAACTCGAAGCCTTCGGCGGTAGCCACGGTATGACTTAGTTCATTTTCAGAGCCATTAACCGCAACCACTATTGCATCATTGGCCGGATCCAGGTCGGTAAGGCCGGTACCATCGTCAATGCTCATCAGGATCAGGCCCTGGGTCTGGCGCTTGCCGATGTTATGGAAACCAACACGGTCGATAATATCCTGGGCCGTGGTCAGCTTGAACAAGGGGCTTTCTGAGCGAATTTTCAAAAACTCGTTAAACACGCTTGAGGCAAAGGATATTTCACTCATGCCGACACTGGTATATGGGCTGGAAGCCAGGCTAACCAGGTCATCATCACTACGGCCACCTTTATCCAGTGGCAGGCCGACATTCCAGTTATTACCGGCAAAGCTGAAATCTACCTTGTTAAACCAGTCACCGGCGTCATAGGTATTACTATCCAAAGACTTGGAGCGCAGGAAGTCACCGCCCATCTGCAAGAAGGGAATGCCCTGAGATAACAAGACAATAGACTGGGAAACGTTCTGTGCCCTGACCCTGTCTTCCATGGAAGTGGCAAACGCCAGGTTAAACTGCAGCTGATCCCATAACGACTCGTTGTCGTGCTTGGATACATAGTTGATAACATCGGCCGGATCTTTTGCATACATGGCTGGCGAGAAGGCACTACCTGTTGCATCGACACCATTAAAGCTCTTCAGCACATAATCCGCCAGCGAGCCCGCCATACCCAGCTTAATAATATCCTGCTGGATAAATGGACCATCTTCCGTATCATTGTTACTGAACAACTGGGCACTGCGCACGCCATCACGTAGCCTGTCATTAAAGGTTGCGATTTCTGTGCCTGCCATATTGAACTGGTTGGCCTGTTCAAAGCCTCTGTCATCGCGGTTCCAGCCTTCACCATAGAAATGGTTGTCAGTATCTATTGTTTGTACCAAATCTCGGGCCGCCAGCATCTGCGCTTTTGAGCCATGGCTCATGATATCGAAACGGAAACCGTCAAACTGGTATTGCTCGGTCCAGACCAGCAGGGAGTCCTGCATAAACTTGTCCATCATGCGATGTTCAAGCGCAGTATCGTTACAACAAGTTGACTGCTTAACACCACCTGTGATCAGGTCGCGACTATGGTAATAACCGGGTACGATTTTATCGAAGACAGAGTTCTGCCATAGTCCTGCGGAATTGGTATGGTTATAGACCACGTCCAGTACCACACGAAGACCCAGATCATGTAACGCCTTGATCATGGCGCGCATTTCAACGATACGGGCAACACCATCGGCATTGGAGGCATAGATGCCGTCAGGGACATTGAAATGCTTAGGATCATAACCCCAGTTAAAGCTGTCCACTTCACGCAAGACATTGATCAGGTCAGCCGCATCATTACTAAACGGCGAATAGCTTTCCAACACGGATTGCAATATCGCACCGCTATCTTCAACGTCACAGACGGGAGCGTCGGCCTTAACGGCACACAAATCACCCACGGTATCCGTGATATCCACGATAGTCGCCGGATCTTCGTTGATGGAGGCGATATCATTGGCCGGCAGCATATGGAAATAAGTCAGGCCACTGTCCGCCAGTTTTTGCAGGTGCTGCACGGCAAGCGAGTTAGTTTCGGTAAAGGCCAGGTACTTGCCACGGTTTTCACTGCTGACGCTTTCATCCCAGGCACTAAAATCGCGAATATGTCCTTCATAGATGACCGCATCTTCATAATTTCCGGCAGGAGTCACATCGTGACCTTCCCAGCCGTCCGGCATCAAATCAGTATCTGCCAGGTTAACAAACTGAGAGTAGTCGCCATTGGTGGACAGGCTGACCGAATAAGGATCAGTCACCAGCAGGGTTTCCATCGCCTTGTTTTGGTAGTGATAAACAGAAACTTCAAAACGGTAGAACTGGCGATCCAAACTGGCATCCCCTTGATAAGACCAAACCCCGGTGTTGCCGTCTTCTGTCATGGCATGGCTGCCGGTCTCATTCTTGTCAGCGTCATAGACCTTCAGGGTGACACTTTGCGCCGTCGGTGCCCAAACGGCGACATCAATAGCGCCATTGTCATAACTAACACCCAGCTTGGCTTCATCGGCATCGGCCTCACCCTTAGTATAAAGGTCATCCAATACCTTGTCGGCCTGAACATAGGTGGCGGCAATTGCCTTACCCTCGGCATTGTAACCCACTAAGACCAGCTGATTTTTCAGCATTGCCTTGGCATCGCTACTTTCCCAGTCACCCGAATATGCCGGCCAGCCACTCACTAGTGGTGCAGCCGCTTTTTGCTCGTCACTAAGCTCAACCTGTGACAAAGCAACGGCTGTGCCACTGACATTATCATTCTCGTCTGCCTCGATTCCTGCACTGGCAGAATGATGAAGTCGTACTTCAGCAACGACGGAAGTATCCACATCCCAAACCAGGGTATTGGCATCAATCCAGTGGCCGGCAATGTCAGCGATTTGTAGCGGCTGCTCGCCCAGGGAAACGATTGGGTATTCAAAAATAGAACCGACGCCAGAGAAGGTAAAGTTCATTCTCTGGTAAGTTTCATCATCCTGTTTCAGCGGCATTTTCCAGTCGCCACCACCAAACTCTTTACCCGCATCGTCCGTGCCTTTGTGGATAATAAAGTGGCCACATTCGCCAAACGCTTCTTTCAGGTTAAAGACCCAGTAGGCGCCATAGTTGGGATCGACCCCGGTATGAGACAAACCGTTATCCCAGCTTGCTGCCAGCGAGTCCTCGGCATAGGAGTCACAGTCAGGACTGTTCCAGTTATGGACCTTATACTCGTCATACTCACCGTCGGCACGGTTATAGTAAAGCACCGCCTGGTTGCTGTCCGGGAAGAACACCGGCGCTGGCGCATTCGGATCAACCCCCACCACACAGCTTTCATTCAAGGCATCCGGTACCGTTGGTGCCGGACACTGGATAGGCTCGGGTGCAACACAGCTGGTACCTGTTGCATCCGGTACCATGGGAACATCACAGGTCAGCAGCAGCTCACCCGACTTGGTGGAGTCCGAACCGCCACAGGCAGACAGGACTAAGCTAATAAATGTTATAGCAAGCAGCCGTAACATTGAGTTTTTACTAAACATAAAATTTACTCCATTCACTCGGCGCTTATAACGAATACGTCATGCCCAAAAAGAACTGACGACCAAAGTATTGTAGGGTGCCGGTCTGCGCCTTAACACCAAAATAACTCTTGGTTGGTTCGTCGGTCAGGTTATTGATTTGGAAAACCACGCCCAGGTTATCGTTGAACTGGTAGGACGCCTGGTAATCGATGATCATTTCATCGTCATAGTTTACCGTTTGCGCATCTACCGCTACCTGCTCGGAAACAAACTCATCGCGATAGCGGACACTGGCGCGAGTTTCAAAGCCCTGGTATTCCCAGAAGATGGTGGTTTGGACAACATTTTCCGAAAGGCCTGGAAGTGAAATTGGCAGATCCTGCTGGCCCAGCTTGGAGATTTGCTGGATTTCACTCTTGGTATGGGAGTAGCTGGCGCTAAAGCCAAGTCCTGACCAAAGTTCTGGCAAGAAGGAAAACACCTGGGTATAGGCAAATTCAACCCCTTTGATATAACCGCCCTTTTCATCGTTAAAGGCGGTCTCAAAACTGCCGTTTTTGATGGTCAGTGGCACGCCACTTAATGGGTCGATAAACTCATCTGGTACCACCAGGCCATTGCCCTCAAAGTCATACTCGGCTATGGTTTGCGTGATGATTCCGGCTGATTCAATGTCTTTATAAAAGGCCGCGGCGATAAAGGAGCCGTCGGTTTCGACAAAATATTTTTCGTAGGAAATATCATACTGGTTGGCATAGAAAGGTTTCAGGTGCGGGCTGTTTTTCGCCTGACCGGTGATCTCGCCATAGGTACCACTTTCTGTGGTAACCGGGTTGATGCTGATACTGGAGTTTGACGCCAAACGGTCGATATCTGGACGACTCATGACCTTGGCCGCAGCAAAACGAATTTGATCATTTTCCGTCAGATGAAAATTCAGGTTCATCTGCGGCAGGTAGTCAGTATATTTATTACTGATCTTGGTGGGGAAATAACGGTTATTCACCAGCCCCACTTCATCGGTAATATTCTGCGCCCCCAAAGTAACATCACCACCAACATCCTGCAGTGACGTTGATGCCTGGGTGGTCTCGACAATGCGAACACCTATGTTACCCGTGACCTGCATATCACCGATTTCGGTATCTATATTGGCCATAACATAGGCGGCAAGCACATCTTCAAATACCTGGCCGCTCTCTTTCAGGGTCCAGTCGTAGTTTCTGCCATTTGGATTAGTGCTATTTATTACACCACCTGCGGTATCACCCCAGGTTTGTACCGGCTGTGGAATGCCGTTAGGGAACCAGGCATTCAGTACCGCATCCTGGTCCAGCGCCAGATAGCTGGGGAAGTAGGCAAAATCCCCCTGCCAGTTGACCAGGCTTGCCATATCATCGGTAATATTAAGCGGCATTTCCAGCGAGTTAAAACCGCTATCGCTGCCGAATTCAAATACAGATCTGTCATTACTGTATTCACGTTCGGAATAACGGGCACCAAACTCAACCGATGAAATATAATCGTTTTCCAGATCGTATTTAAAATCGACACGTACGGCACTGACTTCGTCTTTATTGACGTAGGGATAGATGCCGTATTTAGTAACCATGACCCTATCCAGGTCGGTCAACACGCCTGCCTGGTTTAAACCAATATCGGGCAGATCCAGACCGTTCAGCAAATAGCTGATGGAGACATTATTATCAAACTCAGGCTCCGCCGCATTGGCATCATCAGCCACCAGAGACCAGATCAAACCGTTCCTGAATTCACTCTCGGCAGACGAATAGGACAAGTCGACCACCATATTCAGGTTATCGGTAACTTGCCAGTCGGCATTGATGCCGAAGCTTTGTACTTCATCATAGTCGGTATTATCATCATTAACGATTTCGATGCGGGTCGAACTGTTTGAGGTACGGTTAAAGGTGCCGCCGATAACGGAATTATCATGGATGATGGGATTACTGATCGCCGCCTGGCCACCGTCAAGCTTTACTCTGTAGCCACGGGCGAACTCTTCCGAGTCAAACTTGGAATAAAAACCGTCAAACTTTAGGTTGAAATTATCTGTCGGTTGCCATTCAAGGGTGGCGACAAAACCGTCACGGGTTTCTTCGCCGCCCTTGTGCTGGAGCTCAAAGCCTTCACTGATATATTCACATTCAGGGCATTTTTCCGGACCATCGGTATCCCCTTCAACAAAGTCGACATCACGCAATACGCTGTAATTCAGGCCGATAAACTGAGTGGTGGCACTGGGCTGGAACAGGCGGGCATAGCCGAGGGCGACACCAACGCTGTCGTCCATAAACTTACCCTGGTAGGAGATGCTGAACCTGTGGCCAGTCGAGGTGGCATCAGGAACATCACTGGCCAGGTCGTTATACATGCCTCGGGCATTAACATTCAGCGAGTGCTCCTTTTCATTCTGTAGCGGACTGGCGGTTTTTAACTCCACGGTACCGGCAACGCCACCTTCGATAAGAGAAACTTTCGGTGATTTATAGACGGCGGCCTGGGAGATAAGCTCGGACGGATACTGGTCAAATTCAACGCTACGCTGGCCACTGGTGGATACCTGCTCCCGGCCGTTTAGTGTGGTTGAAATGAATCCGCCGGACATACCACGGATATTGATTTCTGCCGCCTGGCCGCCGGTTCTTACCGCGGAAACCCCGGGCAATCGGGTTAAGGCATCGGCCATGGATACATCCGGCAGGCCACCAAGGTCATCGGCAGAGAGTTGTTCGGATACGGTATCGGCAAATCGTTTCTGGTTAAGTGATTCGATTACAGACCGGCGAAAACCGGTTATTTGTATCACTTCTATTTCTTCATCGGCTTTCTTTTCTTCTGCTTTTTTAGCTTCTTCGGCATAGACATTGCCGGACAGAGCCAATAAGCCACAAGACAACATAGCCAATGTCAGTTTATTGGGTGTAAAAGTAGACATGTTGGGCTTTCCCTTAAAACCTTCCCTGAGATTTTTATTATTAATACCAAATCGCATAATTATTTGTTCGCTTAGCGAGAATTAAGCGAATCGGTATAAGTTATTACTGAATTATTTTGGGCAATAAATCAGCAGCCTGTTCAATATAAGGAGAAGCCTGAGCTCTGCATAGCGCCTGCATACGTATTCATATTTTAATCAGGCCAGAGAAAAGGGATTAGCCTTTAAACATAGGGGGTAAATGGTAGCGAATAAAAAAGAGCTTTAAGTTGAATCACTTAAAGCTCTTATAACAGTTCCTGCAATTTGAAAATTATTGCTGCCTGGTTCTCCTTCTTAAGGCCAGGCACATAAGTACTAACCCCAGTCCCATACTACCACCGCCAGAGCCCGACGAAGAATCCTGCCTGGGCAGCTCCGAACGACTGGCATCCAGGGGGGAGGCATCACTGGAGTCTGCAACGCCATCATTATCATCATCGGTGTCGGCGTTATTGCCTATACCATCGCCGTCGCTATCAGCCCACTCGGTCGGATCGAGCGGAAAGGCATCTTCGGCATTGGGTACACCATCATTATCCAGATCCGTATCCTCGCCATTGGCAATTCCGGTATCCAAAATCGCGACCGTGACGCCACTGCCTTTGACCTCTATATCCTGGTCATCCTTCAACGCCCAGACATTGGGCGCTTTAACCAAGGGAACACTATCGGCGAGGGTGATATGAAATCGCCGCTCTGGCGTCACCCGCCTGACATTGGCAATCCCCTTGATTTTTTCTATATCCTGCTGATATGCCTCAAGCACCAGGGCATTACTGACCCTGTCAAAACGCCTAGTGATTTTAGACTGCCCGGCAATACTCTTTATATGGCTAGCGACTTTCTGTTGTTGCTTATGGAGATCTGCCTGGTAGGAGCTAATTTGCCGGTCAAGGAGTTCCCTATATTTGCGATCGAGGTGAGCCAGTGAGGCGAGTTTTTCCTGATTAAGCAATTGCTGTTTGAACTTCACCAAAGGAGCTGATTGCAATTCAACTATATAGGTTTGAATAGCACTTGGTGCTTGCTCCATTTTATATTTGATGACTTGACCCGATGAATCCGTCAACTTAGCGACATAGGTTGGTGTGGTGTCTTGACTGGTATTCTTAATTATTTGGCCATTCTGATCTATATAGATCCCTAGAGGCTGTTTATCTTTCGAGATTATTTTTGCAGCAGTTTGTTGGCTATTTATACAAGGCAGAGGCTTTGTCGTGTAGTTATTCTACATAAAAAGGCGACAACTGGGTAAGTGAACAGCGTTAGCTGGCCAAGTACTTGGTGAAACACATGGACGTGTTTCATAAAACGCCGTAGAAATTGCCAACAAACGCTGCCTGAAAGGTTCGGCTAAAAGCTGAAGTTTGTGAATACGTATGCACCACACACATAACTACTTTAGTTGCCCCAGGATTATGCGTACATTAATTAAATTCATGTATTTAGCTTTATCAATAACATCATAAAGGAAGTCATCTATGCGCTTGTTGGCACTAAGTATTAGTTTTTTAATAGGCTTATCCGCTTGTGAGCAAGCCAATCAAGCAAACAAGCAAAGCCAAGCCAACTCAGTACATTTATCTGAGCTGGCAGCTATTCCACAGGACTTTGCCACACACTGGTTAACTCCTAGGCTTATTTTATTGCCTAAACAAGACCAGGGTTATGGCTACCAGCTGGCTAAACAAGAAAAGGGCCAGCTTACCCAGATAGCCTTGCAACGTACGACATTTCCCGACAGGCTTAAGGCAAAGTATCCGCACCTGAAAAACTTTCAAGCCTATTCAATTGATTTACCAAAAGAAAAAGTAAAACAATGGCTTAAACATGAGCTTTTTGTTTTACATTTGGATAGCAGGCAGCAAGCGGTTAAACGCTCCTATGTACAGACGGCCTCTCTGCTTGATGAGCTTTATACTTCAGGTACAAATGATGCCAACGAAGCAACAGATCTGGGCGCCAGCATTAATCAAGACTCGGTAACCTTTAAGCTCTGGGCGCCAACCGCGCAAAGCGTGACGCTGATGCTTTTTAACCCGGATAAAACACCTGCCGCTGATGGCCTGCTTAAAATGACGGAAGATACGGCGACAGGGATCTGGTCTGTTAAAACCGGGACAGAGCACAGTGCGGCCTATTATCAATACCAGATAAGCGTCTATCATCCGGCCAGCAAGAAAGTGGAAACTCTGGTAACCACAGATCCTTATTCACTCAGCCTGTCCACCAATAGTGAGTACTCACAGGTTGTCGACCTCTCTCATCCCGAAACCTTGCCTAACGGCTGGGCTCAGCAAAAAGATAATCTGGTTAACAATCCCGAAGACAATATCTTTTACGAAACCCATATCCGGGACTTTAGCGCTCATGACGCCAAGCTTTCGGATGCCGGTGTTAAAGGCAAGTACAAGGCCTTTAGCGAGCAAAACAGCGATGGCATCAAGCACCTGAAAAGCCTAAGAGATGCCGGAATTAACAATATTCACCTGCTGCCGACGTTTGATATAGGTACGGTTAACGAAAATTCAAAAACCGTGATTGATTTGCAAGATCCAGTATCAAAAGTGTGTAGGTTAGCCACCATGGCTGCCCTTTGTGAGCAGAATATAGATAGCAAGCAAACCATCGCCGACTACCTGGCTAGCCTGCCCGCCGAGGACGAAAGCCGACAGGCCATAGTTACCCGGTTAAAAACCCTGGATAACTACAACTGGGGCTATGATCCCTTCCACTATACTGTGCCGGAAGGCAGCTATGCCGTGAATCCCGAAGGCCATGCCCGCATAGTCGAGTTCAGGGAAATGGTTCAGGCCATCCATAACCTGGGCTTTCGCCTGATCATGGATGTGGTCTATAACCATACCCATCAGGCAGGGCTGGAGCCAACGGCGGTGCTGGATAAGATAGTGCCCAACTACTATCACAGGCTGGACCCTGTTAGCGGCGAGATTGCCCAATCCACCTGCTGCGACAATACCGCCACCGAGCGCGCCATGATGGAAAAGCTGATGATAGACTCCCTGGTGGTCTGGGCACGGGACTATAAGATAGACGGCTTCCGTTTCGATTTGATGGCACACCAGCCCAGGGCTGCCATGCTAAGGGCGAGAGAAGCGGTGCAGGCCGTGGATAAGGATACCTACTTTTACGGCGAGGGCTGGAACTTTGGTGAAATCGCCAATAACCAGAGGTTTGTCCAGGCCAGTCAGCTGGAGCTGAGCGGTACGCAAATCGGCACCTTTACCGACAGGCTACGCGACGCCGTGCGCGGCGGCGCCTTTAGCGCCCAGGGCAAGGCAATTCGTCAAAGCCAGGGCATAGGCAATGGCCTGGGCACCTATGCCAACGAGTTAAACCAGGCAGACCCACAAAACTTTTTGGCCAATTACTTACTGTTTGCCGATCAACTCAGAATTGGCCTGACCGGTAACCTGGCCGACTTCCCGCTGGAAAATGCCCAAGGGAAACTGGTGACGGGCAAAGACATTCCCTATGGCGACCAACCGACCGGCTACGCCCTGGATCCAGCCGATACCATTAACTATGTCTCCAAGCACGATAATCAAACCCTGTGGGACAATAACCAGTACCGCCTGCCATATGATATGTCTCCCCACGACAGGGTAAGAGCCCATTTGCAGAGCCTGGCCTTCCCTATTCTGGCCCAGGGCATTCCCTTCCTTCATATGGGCTCTGAATTATTGCGCTCAAAAGCCTTCCTGCGTGACAGCTATGATTACAGCGACTGGTTTAACAAGGTCGACTTTAGCAAACAGGACAATAACTATAATGTTGGCCTGCCCCCTTATGAAAAAGATCAGGCCAATTGGACAGTGATTTCCGAGGTGCTTAAGCACAATCAGGGACGCGATCTGGTCAGCAGCTCAGATATTCAGTTCAGTGCCGATATCTTTAATGAGCTGATCAAAATTCGCATGAGTACGCCTTTGTTCAGGCTAACCAGTGCCGAAGACATCATTGCCCGGATGAAATTTCACAATACCGGGAAAGATCAGCAGCTTGGGCTGATAGTGATGAGTATTAATGACGCCAAGCAGCAAAAAGAGCTGGATAAAAACATTGAGCAGCTAGTGGTTATTTTTAATACCAGCCTGGAAACCAAAAGCTTTGCCTATACTGGTGCACAACACTTTAGCCTGCACCCGGTTCAGCAACAAAGCAAAGACAAGGTGTTGAGTCAAAGCTCGGCGGACCAAAGCGGCTTTTCTATCCCTGCATTAACCACAGCTGTTTTTGTAAAACCTTCCCAGCCACTTCACTAATGGCTAGATTTTAGGGGAAGCCCCTAACACTAAGGTAAGGCAATTAATTCGATTTAAATAATTAATTGCCTTATCCTGCAAACAAACGCAATAACCTTAGTTTTATTATGATACGAAATGCAACGCCTAACGATGCCAATATTATCGCTAGCATCTATAACCATTATGTTAGAGAAACCGCAATCACCTTTGAAGAAGATGAAGTAAGTGCTGGCGAGATCAAACAAAGAATCCTGGCGATAAAGGAAGATAAACTGCCCTGGCTAGTGGCAGAAGAAAGCGACCAGCTTGTTGGTTATGCCTATGCCTCAAAATGGAAAGACCGCTGCGCCTATCGCTACTCGGTGGAAGTGACCGTCTACCTTTCACCTAGTGTAAAGAAAAAAGGCTGGGGCACTAAGCTTTATCAGCGCCTATTCGAACAGTTACAGCAGCTGGGTATTCATGTCGCCCTTGGCGGCATTACCCTGCCTAACCCGGCCAGTGTCGCCCTGCATGAAAAGTTTGGCATGAAACAGGTCGCCCATTTTAAGGAAGTGGGCTTTAAGTTCGGCCAATGGCAGGATACCGGCTATTGGCAACTAATTTTAAATGAAGACAAACCAACAAGTTAGAAAAGAGAATAGTTCATGGTCTTTTACAAAATCGGCTTTATCATGGACAATCAGACCTTAAAGAAAACCTATAGACGGAGTCTAACTTGAACAAAATCTTAATCTCTGCCCTGACACTAGTATTGGTAACCGCCTGTGCCCCGGAAATCGGCAGTAAGGAATGGTGCGCCGATATGAAAGAAAAACCCAAGGGCGAATGGACACTGGACGAAACTAAAAACTATGCCAAGCATTGTATTTTTAGTTCCGAAGACTAAACCTGGCAAAAGACCATAAAGGCCGGGCAGGAACCCGGCTTTTTGTGTTTTAAACTTCAGGCTTGACGGCCACTAGCTGTGCTATGGCCTGAGCACCGGCTTCATTGTTTGCCGGTACCACACCTTCGAAACTGTGCAGTATCTGCCAGTCTGCAAAATAACTTGCCAGCTCTCCCGGTTTTAGCAGAAATTCATCTCGTTTGGGGCGGCCAAATTCACGCTGGCCCAGAGTAAAAGTTTCATAAATAATCATGCCGCCAGGCGCTATGCAGTTTTTTATGCCTGGCATCAGAGGCCGGTGCAGGTAGCGATATACCAATACGGCGCCAAAGGTCTTGCCGGTAAATGGAGAAGAATTTGCCAGCTCAAAGTCTACCGGCCAAAGCTGTGCCAGCTCACGACCAGAGGAATAAGCATCAGCGGTCAGGCACTCGCCTATTGCTTCCAGTGCATCCCTGCTTTTATCGGCAAAGGTCACGGGAAGTCCCTGCTCCACCAGGTATAGGCCGTTGCGACCTGAACCACAGGCAAGATCTAAAATACCCGCCTTATGAGCTGATTTTTCCAGCTCCGCCAGATATTGTGTTAGCAATGGGGAAAAGTTAGCTTTCATATTACCCCTTAATATCATTAACTGAGGTGACTTTCTTCATATGGACGACAGAAAAATAGCGCACTGAACCGGGTGCATGGGAGATAAGGCCAGACAATAAAATCATGGCAGCCAAAATATGCCAGGCCAGCTCAGGATAGTAGAAAAATCCGGCCAGCAAGGCCATCTTAATATACATCGCCACGGCCCGGATCTGGATAAACCAGATCAGGTTGGACAAGGCCTCCAGTGCCAGCAGGCCCATGCCTGAAATTATGGTCAATAGCCAGTAGGCCAGTGCATCACTCCCACCTAAAGTTGAAGCAAAGACACCGGCAAAACCCAATAAATGCAGGCTGCGGCAAGAGATCTTTAACCAGCGCTTGCCGGGAAAATTTGGAATGATGGCTGTTTTCATGACTTGCAGAAATACTTATACCAAGTGAATTAATTAATTGATCACTTAGCGAGAGTTAAAAGGCTTAGAGGCAAGGCATTGATTGCAGAGAATGGTTATTCCCTTGTCAAAATCAATAACGCAGCATATAAGCCTTTTAAACTCGCCCTTTGGGAGCTCATTAGCAAGCTGATAACATCACAAAATTAATGAAACATAGAGCGACTATGTTTAAATAATTTTGTTTGCTCTAAGCTCGCTAATGCAGCTCTAAGTTGGTCAATTTATTATTTCAATTGGTATTAACTGACCAACTTAAGCTAGATTTTGCCTCGGGCCACCGGCAATGTACAGCAAAGTCATGATAAATTCCTAGGGGCTGGTCACTAACTCAAAGCCTTCGTCCAGCCAGCCGGTAACGCCTCCTATCATTTTTTTTACCGGCCTGGCCAGTTTTGCCAGCCTTATCGCCGCCTTTTCCGTGGCATTACAGTGAGGACCGGCACAATAGACAACAATCAGCTGCTCTTTGGGAAACTCAGCCAGGCTCTGCTCTGATATCTTATGATGGGGTAAATTATGGGCCATGGCTATATGCCCCTGTGCAAACATCTGCTCGCCCCTGACATCCAGCAAGATAAAATCTTTTCTGTTATTGCTAATGGCATGATGCACATCCCAGCAATCTGTTTCAAAGGCAAGCAGGGATTGAAAATGCGCCAATGCCTGTTCACTTATTGCGGCCTCTACTCTTGTTACACTCGATGACATGCTAAACCTCCAATCGTTAGTCGCTATGCTATTAGCTATTTTCCATCAGCTAAAACCAAGCCGCCATTGGCTTAAAAGCCAGATAGTGATAATATCAAGCCAAATTATTTTTCCTACGCTTATGTCTATGAGACGCGTTGCCATATTAGGCTATGACGGCCTGGCCCTGTTCGAACTGGGCTGTGCGGTAGAACTGTTTGCCCTGCCCCGCCCGGAATTTAACGACTGGTATCACACCCAAGTCATATGTTTTGAGCAAAAACCGCTAGAGGTGACAGGTGGCATTAGCCTTAATGTCAAACAGGTTACCGATTTATCCGCCTATGATGTCTTGATCATTCCCAGCTGGCCCACAGAGCAAAGCAACAATGAGCGCATTATTGGTGCCCTGCAGGATATGGCAAAGAATAGCAAACGCATTATTTCATTTTGCTCCGGAGCCTTTTTATTGGCCGAGGCAGGCCTGTTAGAGAACCGGCAGGCGACCACCCATTGGCGCTATGCGGAAAAATTCCGACGCAGGTTTCCCTCCGTTCATTATGTCGAGGATGTTTTATACCTTTACGATGGCCAAATAGGCTGCTCCGCCGGCAGCTCGGCGGCAATAGATTTGGGGCTGGCGGTGATCCGTGATGACTTTGGCCATGCCATTGCCAACCAGGTAGCAAGACGCCTGGTACTCGCCGCCCACAGGAGCGGAGGCCAATCCCAATTTGTGGAAACCCCCTTGCTGAAAACGCCGAGCCTGTTTTCATCGGCACTGGACTGGGCCTGTAAAAACCTTGATCAGAATATCTGCATCAATCAGCTGGCCGATAAGGCAGGCATGTCGAGAAGAACCTTTGACCGCAAGTTCAGTAGCAGTTTCAATACCGGCGCCAAAATCTGGCTGACCCAACAGCGCATACAAAGGGTCAAGCACTTGCTGGAAGAGAGCCAGGATACAGTGGAGCAAATAGCGACCAAATCCGGCTTTGATAATGCCATCACCCTAAGGCATCACTTTCGCAAGCATGTCGGCATATCTCCCAGCCAGTATAGGCAACAGTTTTCGGGAAGTAAGCAGCCATGACGAAAAGACTAAGAGATCTGGCAGGAATAGGGTCCGTTGCACAGCTTATAAATAGCCTCCCCTGCGATAAAGGCTATTTGCGCAAGCAAACAGTTTTTTATACCCGGCTAAGGTGAATACGTATGCAGGCTGGCTGTAAAATGTCCGCCATAGACATATGCTAAGGACACGGATTCCAACTCAGGATTATCAATGAAAACAAAAATATTTGCCCTCACCGCCCTGCTGGTATCACCGGCACTCTTGGCCGAAACCGTCAGCATAAGCTCCCCGGATGGAAAAATCACACTGTCGGTCAATGACGACAAGGCGCCCAGTTACCAGATCAGCTTTAATGGCAAGAAAACCATTCTTCCTTCCCGCCTGGGCATGGCCTTTAAAAATGCGCCGGCCTTTGGCGAAGGCTTCACCATAAGCAAGAGTGAAACGGCCAGTGCCAATCAGACCTGGCAACAGCCCTGGGGTGAGCGTAAGCATGTTGTCGATAATCATAACGAGTTATTGGTGACCTTTTCGGCTCAGCGTGAATCGGCAAATACCTTTAAGGTCAGGTTTCGCGTCTTTGATGACGGCCTGGGATTTCGCTATGAAGTGCCCAAGCAAAAAGGCCTGGACAAGGTAGAGATCACCAATGAATTAACCGAGTTTTCTATCGAGCATGCCAAAAAGGCCACCGCCTGGTGGATTCCGGCCCGTGGCTGGAACCGGTATGAATATATCTACAAGACCACGGACGTAGAAAGCGTAGATCGTGTCCATACCCCCTTTACCTTTAAGCTGGACTCGGGCACTCATATCAGCATACATGAAGCCGCACTGGTGGATTATGCCGCCATGACCTTGAACCAGCAGCGCCCCGGCACGCTAAAGGCCGATTTGACCCCCTGGTCTGACGGTACTCTGGTAAAAACCCAAACTAATTTTAAAACCCCGTGGCGCACCATACAAATCAGCAAGGATGCGGTTGGCCTGCTTAATTCTGACTTGATCCTTAACCTTAACGAACCCAGCAAGATTGCCGATACTTCCTGGATAGAGCCAGGCAAATATGTCGGTATCTGGTGGGGCATGCATGTCAGGGAAAACACCTGGGGCAGCGGAGATATTCATGGTGCCACCACAAGTGAAACCAAACGATATATGGACTTTGCCGCCAAATACGGCTTTGACGGCGTACTGGTTGAGGGCTGGAATATCGGCTGGGACGGTGACTGGTTCCATAACGGCGATTTGTTTAACTTTACTAAGGCCTATGATGATTTTGATATCAAGGCGGTAACTGACTATGGCCTGGACAAAGGTGTTCGCCTGATCGGCCATCATGAAACTTCCGGCAGTGTCACCAACTACAGAAACCAGATGACAGATGCCTTTGCCCTGTATGAAAAACATGGCGTCCGCCAGGTAAAAACCGGTTATGTTGCCGACGGCGGCAATATCAAGCGCATCGATAAAAACGGCATAGTGCGTAAGGAATGGCACGACGGCCAGTTTATGGTAACCGAGTACCTGCATAATATTAAGGAAGCCGCCAAGTACAAGATCAGCATCAACACCCATGAACCCATCAAAGATACCGGCCTGCGCCGCACTTACCCGAACTGGATTGCCAGAGAAGGGGCCAGGGGTCAGGAGTTCAACGCCTGGGGGACGCCGCCGAATCCGCCCGAGCATACCACCATATTGCCCTTTACCCGCATGCTGTCCGGCCCGATGGACTTTACCCCTGGCATCTTCAATATGGGCTTTAACGGCTTAGGCGATAAAACCAACCGTCCACAAACTACCCTGGCCAAGCAGTTGGCCCTCTATGTGGTCTTATATAGCCCGATCCAGATGGCGGCCGACTTGCCAAGGCACTATGAAGCCAACCAGGAGGCATTCCAGTTTATCCGAGATGTGCCAACCGACTGGCAAGAAAGTAAGGCCATTGCCGGTGAAGTGGGTGAGTATGTCGCTTTTGCCCGCCAGGAGCGTGACGGCAAAGACTGGTACCTGGGAGCCCTGACCGACGAGCAGGCCAGAACATTGAAATTATCACTGGATTTTCTGGATAGTAAAACCCGCTATCAGGCGCAAATCTATCGTGATGGCAAAAATGCGGAATGGATTAATAACCCTTACGAGATGATAATCGAACAGAAAAATGTTACGGCAAAAGATATGCTGACCTTGCCACTGGCCACCAGCGGTGGTGTTGCCATCCGCTTTAAGGCGCTAAATTAGACCAGACTCGCTTGGCCATCATCCCATGCTTTGACAGCGGATGATGGCTAAGGCTAGCTCTTCCTACAACTGCCAGGCGTAACTGAACTTGGTAAAGACGGTACGCTGATCCCGGACTATAGAGTCCAGGTTATCATCCTGATATCCGCCGTCCGAATAGCCCAAATAAAACAGGGTTTGCGGGTTGATCTTATAGGAATAAACCAGTTGGGTAGAAAAATATCGCCCTCTCTCATCCGGCATATCGTCCTTATCCAGGGTATATAAATCCAGATTTCGCTCGATATCCGTATACTGGACGACAAACTTCAGGATGCTGCGCATATCAAACTGATAGCCCAGGCGCAGGTCGGTTTGATTGGCGGTAAATAGTCGTCCGCCTTCCACATCCAGATGGCTATAGTTATGTCTCACATGAAAATGCAGGTGTTCATTAACATCCCAGCTTACCCCTGGTTCAAAATCAAAGACATCACCCAGGCGGGTATTGGTAAAGTCAATTTGCTTACCATAGCGGGTAAAGCCTTCAAGCTTTAACCCTGCGATTGGGGTTACCCTGGCATATGCCATAAGCTGAGTTTCGTCAAAATACTCATCGTCATAAAAACGCTCCCGATGCACTATGCCAAAGTTGGTGTAAAACTGCTTTTGTCCCTGCAGGTTGGCATGAATTTCCACTTCCTGCTCAAGCATTTTGCCATCCTGATCATAGGTTTTATCCCAGTCCCCCCAGTAGCCCCACTGGGTCAGGCTGTCATCTGCTTCACCGTACCAGGTCTGCCTGCCCCCAAGGACCAGTTTCTCGTAGCCAACCCGGCCATGAAAACCAAGGTCGGCCCGAAAGCCATCGCTGATATTGTTATAACCTGCCCTTAGCTTATAGTCGCGGGTCTCATGAGAGTAGCCCAGACTCAAGGCATTACCCGCCTGTTTTTCACTGACCTCAAAATCTTCCTGAATCTCATCCGGGTTTTTGCTTTCCGAGTGCGCCACTTGATACTGGATGCTGTCGGTTTCACTGAACCAGTAACTGCCGTCAACAGAGGCCAGGGTATTGTTATAATCTGGGGCGCTGCGATGCGTCATCAAGACACCAATATTATTGCGCTCACCGACATCCACCTTGTAGCGGGCAATGGCAATATCAGATTTTTCTTCCAGCTCCGCCAGGTCTGAGCCCTGATTATCCGGCATAATAAAGGTGGTATTATTGTCATTGGCCACCATCAGGCCATAGCTGTGTTCATTGGTTTTTCCGGTGAGCTTAACGCCATAATCGGGTTCGGCAATGTTCCGGGTATGAACAAAATTAAACCTTGTGGTATCAAAGTAGGAGGCGCCATCAAGGAAAAAGGGCCGCTTTTCGGGATAAAAAAGTGAAAAGGTATTATTGACATCCAGCTGGCCGGCATCCGCTTCCACCTGAGAAAAATCCGGATTTATGGTAGCATTTAATACCATATCCTGGGTAATACCCCAGCGTATATCCAGTCCCGGTTCAACGTCAAAGTCACCATTTTCCCATTCGCCGGGAACCGTGTTGTCTTCATCAATGTCACCATTGGGTAAAACAATGTCTCGCTGAGGCTTTTCATCCTGACGCGAGATGGTCAAGGTCGGGGTTAACTGGAAGTTATTGCCCGCTTCAACGGTTTCAAAGCCTTTTAGCTGGTCAAACTGACACAGGTTACACTGAATATTACGGTCACTCTTGTAGGTGGCCATTTGCTTGCGGACATCCCTGGGGTAGTTACGCCAGCCGGCAATATTCCAGGTCAAGGGGCCATTGGAATCAGGAAAGCGCAGGGCGTTAAAGGGGATGCTCATTTCCACCACATAACCAAAATCCGTGATCTGTGCAGCACTGTCCCAGATGGCATCCCAGGAGTCATCCTCTCGCCAGCCGTTAGTGTCGCTCATGCGCATGTCGGCCTGGGCCCCCATGGGATTCACGAAAAACTCATAGCCACTACGTTCATCGTTAAAGGTATCAACGATAATGCCGACATTATCATCTGTCCAGAGCGCATCCCTGTCCCTTAAAGAAGCCCGTATTTCCTCCGGATTAGGATCATAGGCCTTGATGGCGACATTAAAGGCGTCACCATTTTCAAAGAAATAAATTTCGGTTTTGACATCGGTTAATATGCCTTCGCCCGGATTGTTCTCATAGGCAAGTTCCATCTTAGTGGCCTGCTGCCAGACGGCTTCATCCATTTTTCCATCAACACTGATGTCCGCCTTATGTGAGGTTAGCTGATAAGACTTTTTTTCGTATTCCGTTGCGTGAGCTTGGCTTGTGGAGGCAAACACTAGGCTGGTAATTATTGTTTTTGTTATTTTATTCAAGAAGATATTATTCCATTCATATTTAACTACGACTATTGTCGTGCTAAATGCCTGAATGGTTTATGTCTAAATGTAACAAAATAATTCCCTCTTGGGCGAAATTATCAGTTACCGCTGCTATTACTGCCCTATAAGGAATGTCTGACCAGAAAAGTTTGTAAGGCCGCTAGTGCCTCTGGCATGTTTTTCTGGCCCAGGCCGAGGCGAAAATACTCTCCATCCAGGCCAAACAGGGAAGCCGGTAGTAATAACACTCCTTCTTCTTTAGCCAGCATGGGCAGCCAGTCTCGACAAGGTGTGGCCAGCTTGGAACCTACTATCGCCATGGTGCCCGCCTTAGGCGGATGCCAGGCAAAGTCATCGGAATTAATATCGATAAACTGTTGAAACTGGTTAATATTGTCGAGAATAATTTGGTTGTTGCGGCTAAGGATTTCTTCGGCATTATCCAGGGCGATCAGCGCCAGCATTTCATCAACGGCAGAGCAGCAAATGGAGCCATATGATTTGGCCACCAGCATTGTTTCCAGTAAATCTTTGTTTTGGGTCAGTGCCCAGCCTACCCTGACACCGCCTAGGCCAAAGCTTTTCGACATCACGGATATCACCACAGTATTGCGGTAGTGAAGATAGTCATGGGCCAATGCCAGGTGGTTAAAATTACTGGCCTGAGCAACATCATCGGCGATCAGGTAACATTGATACTTTTCCACCAGGGCCAGGATCTTTTTGGCAAGGCCGGTTTCTACCACGCTGCCGGTGGGATTATGGGGCGAGTTGATAACGACAATCTTGGTTTTTTCATTGATGGCAGCTTCCAGCTCCTCGACATCAATATGCCAGAAATTATGCTCATCCAGGGCTATCGCCTTTACCGTGACTCCCATGCTTTCAGCCATGGAGATCAGTGACGGATAACAAGGCGTAAAAACCACCACTTCATCACCCGGCAATAAAACGCTTTGGTAAACCGCCGCAAGGGCTTCCTGCGCGCCGCAGAAGGTTAATACATTGTATTCATCAAAATCAAAGCGCATTTCACTATTGGGGGTATGGTTCAGTCGTCGGTGAAAGTGGGCTATCTCGCGTCTTAGCATGGCATCACCCTGTACCTCGGCATATTCCAGTGAAAGGCCGGTACTATCCTGATCAGATAACTTCATTAACTCGGCCAATGTCATGCTTTGTGCGCAGGAATTACTGAGGTTATATTGGATATGGCTACGCAACCCCTGGCTATAGGCAATATGCGGCGGCAGTTTCATGGTTTTATTAAACGCAAGACTAGAGCGTGTTGATCTTTGCTGTACACATTCTAATCAACCCACATAGGTAGCCACATTAACGAAAAAGCCAGAGCTACCACGCTTTGGTAATTTCGAGCCAATTTATCATATCGAGTCGCTACGG
>Ga0213838_1000404_pt1 | contig 34318 bp, 34 predicted proteins | sample SWPATP13_FD_160577 | JGI IMG/M metagenome (GOLD analysis project Ga0213838, IMG submission 160577) | Coastal seawater microbial communities from Marineland, Florida, United States - SWPA TP1 #3 | ecosystem: Environmental > Aquatic > Marine > Coastal | place: USA: Florida | collected 2016-08-06 | reverse complement strand
ACCGTGCCGCCAATTTCAGCCGACGCCCAGACTTTTTCGCCAGACTTGCTGAATTCCACATGGCGCGGACGCTGATCGACCAGGGTATTGTCCACCAACTCGTGAGTACTGGCGTCGATCCAGTGCAGCATATTGGTGGTTTCCGAAGTGTTGATGACCCACTTTCCGTCAGGGCTAACCGCCATACCTTCCGGTTCTATGCCCACATCGATTTGTGCGATAACGGTTCGGTCTACCGTATCTACAACGGTTACTACTGCGCTGTCTTCATTAGCAATATACAGATGACGGTTATTTGGATGCAGGGCGAACTGTTCCGGATCTTCCCCGGAAGGTAAATTGTGAATCACCTTGTGGGTAGCCAAATCCATTACCTGCACGGCATCAGATTCGCTGGCACAAATATACAGGTATTTATAGTCCTGGCTAAAGATAATGCCGCGGGGGCGCATTCCTACCTTCAGCGTATCGATGACTTCCAGTTTATCCACATCGATGAGGGTTAACGTATCGCTTTTTTCATTGGAAACGTAAGCCACCTCAGCCTGACTCACCAGTGCCGTTAACAGGCCAGTTGCTAATACTAATAAACGCATACTTCTATACCACCTTTTAATAAGCCATATCACAGCGTGATTCAGGCTTGTCGAATCCCAGCGTATCTAAATCAGTGCTCGGGTGAAGATACCCTTCCTGCGGCGACAGAGAGGTCAAACCTTTTGGGTGCACCAATGGAATTGGTTGCCGCAACTGGCCGTTCCACGGCCGAAAGTTCAACTTGCGGCCCTTAAACGCGGCCAGCTCAAAGTCATTGCTCATCAGATACGAGTAAAGGACTTTAGGGTTATTGGTTTGGGTACGGGTAACCGCTTCACTGATACTGCGAACTGCCAGCCATGCCGCGTAATCCTTGTCGAGCATTTCGCGGCCAAACTTTTCGTAAAAACGGTTTTGTAACTGGGTGGCGCCCCATTGCTCAAGCGCCCAGTGCCAGGTTGTTGGGGTTAATCCATGGGTGCCCGCAACCGGTCTGGGTAACCAGGTATTATTCGGAATATAGTTACCAAACAAATCTGATTCGTCGGCCACCAGCACAACATCATAGTCGTCACCCTGAGTAAATAACGGCACCTCGCGCTGTGCACTACGGCGCAGGTCTGTATCGAAACTCCAGGTTTTCTGTTCTGCTATTTTTGCCCCGAAACGTTTTGCTGAGCGGCTAATTGACTCAGCAAAAGCTTTGTCGGCGATAGATTCACCACTGATCACAAACCACTCACGCCAGCGTCTGGCCATAAAAAACTGGGCCATGGCATCAGTTAACATCGCGCGACTCGCCAGGGTGTGTAACAACCCACCGCGGCACTGAGATACACGTAAATTATTGTCGGCTTCACCGGCATTTATGATCACACTGCCGTTAGCGAGTGCCAAATCAGCTACTACTTTCAGCGTAGTCGTGGGGAGGTCTGTGAGGAGGATAGCTGGCTGTCCGTTCAGCCGTTGCTTGAGGGCCGTTAAAATCTCCTCACTGTTAGCGCCGGTTATGCCCCAAAGGCCATACTGATGCTTTAAAAACCGCCCCGTGGTATTGCTGTCTTCTATGGCGAGTTCCGCACCGGCTGTAGTGAGATTGTCGGGCGTTTTTTTAAGTAATAAGGGCTGCGCGGCCTGGTTTGATGATTGCTGAACATAAATCACATCTATATTTAGTGCCTTGGCATTAGCCAAGGCAGGCAGCAAAATCACACCTACAATAAACACGAACAGGACGTGAACGTGCTGCGAAAACCACGTTAAACGGGTGTAAAATTTGTAATCTTTGCGTTTTTTTATGTTCAAAAACAAAACCCTTTTTTAACCTTATGGTGCAATAGTAGAGCATGATTGTACACAGTGGAAATGAGCAAAAAGGATGAAAGGTTTACTACCTAAGTACAATTGGAAGGAACCCGCAGATCTCCTAACTTTCACCCTGTGCTTTGTTGTAGACATGAAAACCTATTGATGACTATTTTTACTTCACTGCAACATTTAACAGCATGACAACTCAATGTGGCAGCTTTTGGAGAAACCGAGATGAAGATGTATTTAACTATTTTGCGCAGCGCGATGCTGGCGGTACTGACCCTGGTAACCGCTAATGCAATGGCTCACGGTGATGTAACGCCGCAAGCAGTAGACACCAGCGAATTACCCCAACTAGGTGATGAGTGGTTGAAGACTAACCCTTACACAGGCAATGAACTGGCGATTAAAATCGGTGACTCAGCTTATAACCAAAACTGTGCCCGTTGTCATGGTCTGGAAGTTATTTCTGGCGGAATCACGCCTGATCTGCGTAAACTAAACGATGAGTTTGAATTCTTCAGTCAGGAAGAAGCTGACGGATGGTTTATGACGCGTATCCGTAACGGTGCAGTAGTTGATGGCCGTGTTTACATGCCTCCTTTTGAAGGTATTCTTTCTCAGGAAGCAATGTGGGCAATCAAAGCGTACATCGAAACTCGCGGCGTACCAGAATAAGTCGCACACCTGATCAATACATAATTAAGGGGCAGTAATGGTAGTAAGAGTTGTTCTTCTGATTTGTAGTTTATTAGCCACGTCTGTTATGGCTAAAAGTTATGAGGATATTCTTGAGCAAGGCCAGATAACCATTGCTGTCTACAACAATTTCCCCCCTTACTCCTACCTCAGGGACGGTGAACCTGCCGGGGTAGACATTGAAGTAGGTAAACGTATCGCGGCGGGATTGGGCGTTGATCTGGAGTGGATGTGGATCAACGCTGACGAAAACCTTGAGGATGACCTGCGCAACGCGATCTGGAAAGGGCATATTATTACCCGCCAGAAAGCTGACCTAATGCTTCGGGTACCTTACGATCGTAAATTTGCCTATGCCATTGACGGCTACGGTCTGCCCAAGAATGACCTGGTGGTGATGTTCGGCCCCTATCAGCAGGAAAGCTGGGCCTTGCTTCGCGACCACGATAAAACCAATGATATTCGCACCCTGGCCATATTCCAGTACGAACCGGTTGCCGTAGAGCTTGACTCATTACCCAGTTTCTTTCTTGGTGCAACCATTGGTGGCCGTTTGCGTGACAAGCTGGTTCACGTAGATTCCATCTTCGACGGCATTAAATTGCTGCAGGAAGGTAAAGTGGCTGCAGTAGCCGGCATGAAAGGCCAGTTGCAATGGGGCATGAGTACCTCAGGAGACGTTAATAAAACCGATTTTTCACCACTCCCTGAGCAGTACGACATCAGCGCTGACGGCCTTGCTGCGATGAGCATCAAATCGTGGGACATTGGTATGGCGGTTAAAACCGATTACCGGGAGCTCACGTATGCCATTCAGGCCATCACCGAACCGATGATCAAAAATGGTGAGATGGAAGCGTTATTTTTAGAATACGGCCTGAGCTACGAAATCCCCGATTACCATCGCACCGAATAAGCATTACATTTTTTTTACAAGACTTCGAAAGGCCGCTATTTTTCACTTTAAAATGCGGCCTTTTTTTACTATTTATTGTTCCTCTCTTACACCGCCAACGCCACGATTTATAAGCCTTTCAGCGAAGTATTACTACCAACGAACTAAAAATGATAACCCAAGGTTTAATGGTTGTTAACAAAATGATGACTGATACTAATTCTGAGGACTCTTAGGTAAGTATGCTGTTCTATACTCACCTAGTGGACGAAAACAACACTCAACAGTCGCATGCTTTTTGATGAACAAGCCGCGGACGTTGTAACAAAGGGTACCAAACCCCGTTGAAACACTGGAGAAATCTGATGAAAAGTAAAAGAGTTTCAGGCCGCTTACTCAGCTCTGCGTTCTGTTTAACCCTGTCCCTTGGTGCTATGACTGGCATGGCCCAGGCCAAAGTGACAGATAAAGATATCGTCAATGACCAGGCAACCCCAGGTGACGTGGTCAGCTATGGCCTTGGTCCACGTGGACAGCGCTTTAGTCCAATCGACACAATGAACACTAGCAACGTTAAGAAGTTGAGTCCGGTTTGGGCCTTTTCTTTCGGTGGTGAGAAACAACGTGGTCAGGAATCACAGCCACTGGTTAAAGACGGCATTATGTTCGTTACCGCTTCTTACTCTCGTATCTATGCTATCGACGTAGAAACCGGTGATGAATTATGGCAATGGGAAGCTCGCTTACCCGATGGCATCATGCCTTGCTGTGACGTAATCAACCGTGGTGCAGCGTTATATGATGACGTGGTTATCTTCGGTACCCTGGATGCCAAACTGGTAGCGCTTGACCAGAAAACCGGTAAGCCAAGATGGCGTAAGACCCTGGGCGATTATAAAGCAGGTTATTCATTTACTGCAGCGCCTATGATTGTTAAGGGCATGGTAGTAACTGGTATTTCTGGTGGTGAATTCGGTATCGTGGGTAAAGTTGAAGCCCGTGATGCAGTAACCGGTGAACTGGTATGGTCGCGTCCTACCGTTGAAGGCCACATGGGTACGCTTAACGGTAAAGACAATGGTATTACCGGTGGTGAAGCTAATAAAACCTGGACTGGCGACCTGTGGAAAACCGGTGGTGCAGCAACCTGGTTAGGCGGCACTTACGACCCGGATCAGGATCTGATCTTCATGGGTACCGGTAACCCTGCGCCGTGGAACTCTCACTTACGTCCTGGTGATAACCTGTACAGCTCTTCGCGTCTGGCTATCGACCCTGACACCGGTAAGATCGTATGGCACTTCCAAACCACACCACACGATGGTTGGGATTTCGACGGTGTTAACGAGCTAATCGCGTTTGATTATAAAGATCGTGGCAAAACCGTAAAAGCCGCAGCAACCGCTGACCGTAACGGCTTCTTCTATGTACTTAACCGTGAAAATGGCGACTTCATTCGTGGCTTCCCATTTGTAAGCGGCATTACCTGGGCCAAAGGTCTGGACAAAAATGGTCGTCCGATTTACGACGACGCAATGCGTCCGGGTAACCCTGCCGACGCCGAAGACGGCAAAAAAGGTAAAACCGTTTGGGCCGTTCCTTCATTCTTAGGTGGTAAAAACTGGATGCCTATGGCGTACAGCCAGGATACTGGTCTGTTCTACGTGCCTTCAAACGAATGGGGCATGGACATCTGGAACGAGCCGGTTAACTACAAGAAAGGCGCAGCCTACCTAGGTTCTGGTTTCACCATTAAACCAATCTACGACCACATCGGTTCATTAAAAGCCGTTGACCCTAAAACCGGTGAGATTGTTTGGGAATACAAAAACAACGCGCCGCTTTGGGGTGGTGTGTTAGCCACTGCGGGTAACCTGGTATTCACTGGTACGCCTGAAGGCTACCTGTATGGCTTCAACGCTAAAACCGGTGAGATTGTTTACAAGTTCAATACGGGTTCTGGCATCGTTGGTTCTCCAATCACTTGGGAACAGGACGGTGAGCAATACCTGAGCATCGTATCTGGATGGGGTGGCGCCGTTCCTCTGTGGGGTGGTGAAGTTGCCAAGAAAGTTAAAGACATTAACCAGGGTGGTACTGTCTGGACCTTCAAATTGCCTCGTAGCTAAGAGGCACCGCGACAAACCGTTTTAGTCCCACCGGGTTTGTCGCGTTTTTTCTCCTCGGGGCGGGTAGTTTAGTCATCGCTACTTGCCCCACCCATTGCAGGGAGCCCAATGAAACGTTTCGCATTTGTTCTCAGTATTTGGTTAGTTATCTTCTTCAGTAGTTGTTCTGTCAGCCACGCTGAAGACAGCATTACTCCACAGCGCATTCAGCAACTGTTTCCCAAAGCCACGGTGATTGGCGAAAAGCAAGCTGACTACCCCGTTTACCCCGTTTATCAGCTACAGGAACTCCTCGGTTACGCTTTTCAAAGTAACGACCTGGTAGAGTTACCCGGTTTTTCCGGTGACCGCATTAACCTGCTGATTGGTATAGATGTGGAAGGCAATATTGTCGGCATCGATATTCTCCACCACCACGAACCTATTTTTTTACACGGCCTGGGGCCAGAACCCATGCTGAAATTTCTCGACCAATACATTGGTCAGAACGTGTCTAACCGCGTTATCGTCGACAGCGCTTCTAACGACACTAACCCGAACGACAACACCGTACACGTAGACGGCGTTACTAAAGCCACCGTGTCGGTGATTGTTATGAGTGACACGGTGTTACTCTCTGCATTACAGGTTGCCAGAAACAAGCTCACCGGCTTTGCCAGTGCGCCAGCCGCTACTGCGAAACAGGATAATTACGAGCCCCTTACTACGGCCCAACTGGTCGACAGAGGCTTCCTGAAAGAGTGGCAAATCAGTCGCGAGAGCTTTGAGGATGCACTCGGCAGCGACCTTGATGATTATCCATCTGAGACCTTCGACACTGACTTTAACGATACCTTCACGGTGTATTACGCGTACCTGAACTCACCGCTCATCGGCCGCAATCTGCTCGGTGAGGATGCCTTCAACCGTCTGCAATCAATGCTGAAGCCCAATGAGCAGGCATTTATGGTGATGTCGGAAGGCTACTTCAGCTACCTCGATGCCGACTTTAAGCCCGGCACGGTGCCCAGCCAGGTAAGCCTGACGCAAAATGAACTGCCCTTCGCCATGCGCGACCTTAACTTTTTTAGTTTCGAGCCACAGGCGCTGCAAGGTGATCTTGCCGCTACAGAAGATTTGCAGCTGTTCGCAGTTAATACACAATCAGGCTTTAATCCCAGTGTGCCAATGCAGCTGAATCTGAATATCGAGGTGGCGAAGAATCACCTCATCAAACAACAAGCGCAGTTTTCCAACGACTATGCCCTGCCAGAAACCCTGTTTGATATCGCCGAAGCAGAAGTAATGGAAGAACCGCTGCCAGCATGGGTAAGAGTATGGAAGATGCGCTGGCATACCATTACCATTTTAGTGCTGAGCCTGATTGCTGTTACCGCCATCTTTGCCTTCCAGCACAAGCTGTCTGCTAACCAGGCACTATTTCGTAAGGTGCGCTGGGGCTTTATGTTTTTCACCCTGTTTTTTATTGGCTGGTACGCCCAGGGGCAGCTATCGATTGTCAACATCTACCCTATTCTGCAAAGCGTTATCAATGGTTTTGATTTGCAGGTGTACCTGATGGACCCGGTACTGTTTATCCTGTGGCTGTACGTCTTTATCAGCCTGTTTATTGTTGGCCGCGGGATTTTCTGTGGCTGGCTATGCCCCTTTGGCGCCCTGCAGGAAATGGTGGGCTGGGTAGCGAAGCGCTTCCGTATTCGCCAGCATAAAATATCCTTCTCTCTACACCGCCGCCTATGGTGGATTAAATACGCTATTTTAATCGGCCTGGCCGCTACCTCTTATTACTCTCTGTCGGCTGCCGAAGTGCTCTCAGAAGTAGAACCGTTTAAAACCGCCATTACCCTGCATTTTGTGCGCTACTGGCCATTTGTGCTCTACACCCTGGTATTGCTCGGGCTCGGTTTGTTTATTAATAAATTCTATTGCCGTTACGTGTGCCCGTTAGGTGCCGGGCTGGCGGTACTTGGCTACTTCCACAAATTTGAATGGTTAACCCGCCGCAAAGAGTGCGGTAAGCCCTGCACCATGTGCTATCACAAGTGCGACATTAAGGCGATTACGCCAGAGGGTAAGGTAGACTACAACGAATGCGTGCAGTGTCTGGAGTGTATTGTTTATTACAATAACGACGACTTGTGCCCGCCACTTAAAAAGGCCAAAAAGACCAAACGAGCCAAACCTGATATCGCCGACTCGCTGGCTACAGAAGTAAAGTAGCTCCCTTAGTGGGAGCTACCTCAATGCATTACTGACCAACCTCAGCGCCGTTGTTTAAGTACTTAACGGTGATGGTATGGGTATCTTCCAGTGCACCCAGGAAAGCCACGATTTCAGACACTTCCTGATCACTCAGCTTACGGCCTAACTGCATCCATGCCATTTGTGCAACCGCCTCATTCAGCTCCGCTACCGCTCCGTCATGAAAATAAGGCGCGGTTTTAGTGATATTACGCAGACTTGGCACCTTAAAGACATATTTATCAGCCGGGTTGTTTGTCACCGCGAAACGTCCCAGGTCGTGGGTGTTTTCGTAGGCGTTAATCAAACCCATTTTCATGTACATAGAACCACCAAACAGCGCCCCATTGTGGCAAGATGCACACCCTGACTGTATGAAGGTCTGATAACCCTTGAGTTCGGTTTCGGTCATGGCGGTATCGTCGCCGGCCAGGAACTTATCGAAACGATCCACGGTAATCAGCGTACGCTCAAAAGCGCCAATGGCTTTCGCCACATTGTCGTAGGTAAGCGGTTCGGCTTCGCCTTCGAAAACTTCTGCAAACAGTGCTTCGTAACCTTCCTCTTTGAGGTTGCTTACCGCCGTTTGCTCGTCCGCCACCGCCATTTCTACCGGATTAAGAATAGGCCCTTTAGCCTGCGCGGCAAGATCGGCAGCGCGGCCATCCCAAAACTGTGCCACATGAAAACCGGCGTTCCAAACAGACGGCGAATTACGATCGCCTCGCCCCCCTTTCACGCCGAGTGAGGTTGCCTCATTATCGACGCCGCCCCGACCACCATCGATGCGGTGACAGGTGTTACAAGACTGAGTACCGTCGGCTGATAACGCCGTTTCGAAGTACAGTCGTTCGCCCAAATCGATTAATGCCGGGGTATCCGCCTCTGCACCAGGCATGGTTGCCGGGATCGGTCCGTGCATCATTTTAGCCTGAGTACGTACCGCGTTTTTATCCACTGCCATAGCTGTGGTTGTCACGCCGCCAATCATGACGGCCAGAACGAGTTTTTTAATATCCATAGTATGAGTATCCGAAAATGATGAAGAAGAAACACCTACTACAAAGCAACCTTTATGCCTGTTCAAGTAAAACTAAAAGCAGCTTATATTTTTGGTATAAAGCCACTGTTTACGTCATGTTTGAAGTGAAAAATTCTGCCTTTTCAACATTTTATTTACATCAGCATGAAAAGTTACCTGCCAATATTGGCAACCTTACTGACAAGTTTGTCATGTGGTTTTCCGTGTGGGATGTGGTTCGGTTTTATTTATGGATCCCTTCCGTTGAATTTTACTTCTATACTATCAATAGCATCAGATGTGTTTTAGTCAGGGCAGTTATGTGACCAGAAATTTTCAAAAAAAACTCTTCGCCTTATTTTTTGGTGGGATTAGCTGTGTACTGACTCTTTTGATTTTCATCTTCGTCATTGGCTCGAATGTAGAAACACAGCAACAAGATATTGCTCAGAAAATGATAACCCGTCTTGAAGGCGCAGTAGATGATGCCAGAACCGTATTGGATGCGTTGCACAATGAAAAGTTGATGGAATGTAATAAAGACGCATTGTTTACCATGCGACAGTGGTTGTTACGTTCCCGCTACATCAAACATATCTCGATAGTCGATGGTAAAACGCTCACCTGTACAACAAGCTATGATGACAGACCCATTCCTTCCACCTTAACCGAGCATACAATAACGACCAATGAGGGCATTTCGATCTGGGTGAATTACCCCATTGAGTTGTCTATCTGGCCAGGCAGAATCACTCACATCACGGTTTACCGTAAGTACAATTACAGCCTGTACTCCATTGCCGCCGATTTTACGGAATACCTGAAACCCGGCTACAGCCTGGCCATCACCTGGGGCTTACCATCGGATCCCAATGCGATACATCTTCGGGGTGAAGAGGGCTTGTGGCAAAAGCATCAGAGCCTGTCACCACTGCTACAGGCCTTTTCACCATCAACCCAGGCATGCTCAACAGATAACCGGGATTTATGTATTTTCTTCTCACTGTCTGCCGCTAAGTTTTTTAAACAATATGGGGAGTTGTGGCTTTTCGGCATCATTTTGAGCCCCTTACTTGGCGCATTAGTGTATTTTTTTACAAGTCAAATGTGGGATCGCTACTTTTCGATGGAAAGGCGTTTATTACGCGGTATTCGTCACGGACATTTTTACTGGCTTTATCAGCCCATAGTTGAACTTGAGACAGGCTCAGTTATCGGCTGCGAGGCACTTGTTAGGTTTCAGGATGGCTCCGGCCCGTTATACCCTGATCAGTTTTTACCGGTGTTAAAAGCGGCGAATCTTACCTGGCCTTTTACAGAGCTGATGTTTGAGTACATTCTGAGCGAATTTAATAACGACGCCCAATTTCCGGATGACTTTAAAATAAGTTGTAATATATTTCCGCGCGATATCGAGAATGCCAATATTCAGAGACTGATTAGCAATAAGCAGCTGGTAAGCAGCCGCTTTCAGTTTACCCTGGAGATCATCGAAGACGAATACCTCGAGCATACCAGGGTCCAGGAAGCACTGCGTGAATTAAGAAAGACAGGGTTCGACCTGGCCATTGATGATTTTGGTACGGGTTATTCAAACCTCAAGGAACTGAGCAATAACACTTTTGACTTTCTAAAGATTGACCGCGCATTTGTAAAGGATATTGAAAGTGACGGCGTCAAAACGTCTATCGTGCCACTGATTGCCGATATTGCGGTAACACACGGGATGCAAGTGATAGCTGAAGGTATAGAGGAAACACACCAGGCACAGGAGCTATTAAAGTTTGGAATTCGCTATGGTCAGGGGTGGCTATTCGGGCGGCCAGAACCCTTCTCAAAGCTATTGCAAAGGGTTGCAAAATAGCCTGACTGCCCCATCAAGGCCCTGCTAGTCGTTGCGATACAGGGTTTTGATCAGGTGATAACCGAACTTGGTTTTTACCGGTCCATGAATGGTGAGAATATCTTTTTTAAACACCACATCGTCAAACTGCTTTACCATTTGGCCACGTTTAAACTCACCTAAGTCACCGCCGCGTTTGGCAGAGGGGCAAATAGAAAACTTACGGGCCAGCGCGGCGAAGTTTTTACCCTTGGCTTTTTTGAGCTGAGCTAAAAGTAGCAGCGCTTCTTTTTCGGTTCTTACCAGAATGTGTACTGCGGCAGCGGTGGCCATATGAAATCCTCTAATACAGGTTTGCCGGCATTATACCTCTAAGCGGCGGATATTTGGATATAGAGTCTTTAACGTTACCGGGCTTGTCCTAATCCACCAGCACTATGCCTAACGACTCCAGTAAGTGCACCGCCTCGAAACTGGAAAACCTAGCGCCTTTAAGCTCGTTAGCCAGCACATCGATGGAACATCCGGTAGAATCGCTAAAATCAACGCGTTCAAGATTGGTATGCATAAACAAACTGCGATCAAAGGTGCAGTGTGTCATCTGGCTGTCGGTAAAGTTACCTTCGCGAAAGTCAGCATCATGCACCCTGCATTCATCCAGCACCAGTTCATTCAGGGTGAGGCCGTAAAAGGATGCGTCGTTAAGTAAGCAACGCTGAAACTTAAGCTCAAAGTCACGATAGTATTGTGGCCAGTCAGCTTTCGTCCAGTCTACGCCCACCAGCTTACAATCCTTAAATGTCAGGCCATATAGCTGACTATTAGCCATGTCCGCCAGGCTAAGGTTACAGCGAACAAACTCACATTGGGTAAATTTACAGCCATGAAACCGGCTATCGGAAAAGTCACAATCGATAAACTCGCACTCTTCAAAGCTTGCGCCGGATAGCCGCTTATCATTCCATATCAGTCCTTTAAAGGTTTCTTCGTAATAGTCGCCTGTGTCGGTTAATTTATCCATATTATTCCGTTTGCACTGTATAGCTGCCGGTAAGCAGGTGGAGTGGTTTATCCCAAATGGGGGAGGTATTATGACTGCTGCGCTACGCCAATCAAAGCCTGATTACCTTATCCGCGCTAACTCACCACGCTCTAAACTGCCAACCGTCTGCCCATTTGTGGTATAACAGCGAAACTGTGCGCTTAAAATAAGAAAAAGATGGAAGCTCTGATCCCCTCATTGTCGACCCTGATTGAAATTGCCGTTGCTCCGGTATTTTTACTTGCTGGTATAGCCGGTTTTCTTAACGTCATGTCCGGGCGACTAGGACGTATTACCGATCGGGTCCGTTCAGCCGAAAAAGAAATGAACAGTCAGACAGAAGCTGAGCAAAACACCCGCCTACGCAGGGAAATCATATTGTTGTGGCGCCGGGTTAAGTTAATTAACTGGTCCATCGGTTTTTGTACTGCTTCGGCGGTAATGGTGTGTGGCGTGATAATGAGTCTATTTGCCGGGGAGTTATGGCAGGTCAAACTTAATGTACTGGTTGTCACCCTTTTTATCCTGACAATGCTATTGTTAATTTCAGCACTGACCTTGTTTCTTGCAGAAGTGAAACTGGCGACTGCCACCATTAGAGTCATTAGGACAATTAAGTAAACAGTACCCAACGGAGAGAGCTTTGTTGCGATTTGGTTGTTTTGTTTTTGCTGCACTGGCGCTGCTTAGCAATCAGGCTGCGGCCCAGGCTACAACTTCGCACTGTTTAACCGCGCCTCAATACGCCAGCAGATTAACGGCCGCGTTGGATTCTCTGCATCTTAGCGAAGTACAGGCAATCAGCAATGATATTGCTCAACATTGCTCAAGCACTCTGTCGCCTGACATTGCGGTTATTGCCGATGCGGCAACCTTGTTTACTTTTATTCACCGTCGCAGCAACGGGGATTCAGCCCAACAGGCGTTTAACCGATTACTGCTCCAGGATTTTACTTCGCTGCCCCGCCGGCAACAGGCGGCTTATTATCACCTGATGGCCCTTTATTCGTTGCATACCGGCGAATACAAACAAGCTTTGTCGATTAGCCATATTATCAGCACAGAGCTTCTTCCGGCGGCTCGAAACGCTGTTGATGATATGGCGGCTATTAACCTGGCGGTTGCCGATATTCACTACGAGATAGAGTTTTATCAGTCAGTGAGGGAATTACTGCTGCCATTGCTTACGCATCCTGCTTTATATGTTCGGGTTCGCGCTGCATCGGTGTTATGGCATATTCCGCAAACGCAGCGACAGCTTGAAGACACCCTAACCGTGCTTGGTGATTACTCAGCCCTGCCGCAAACGCTGGTCAAACTGCATGCCCTGGAAGCACTCATTCGACAGGCGCTGGAGGAGAATAACCAACCGGTTGCTCAAGCATTGCTCGAAGAAGCATACCTTTTGGCTAAGGCCTTAGACGCAAAAGCGGTACTAATTCGTTTATATCTACTGGAAAAAGAAAACCCGCCGTCACCACATGCTACAGAACAACTGCTGGCTTTTTCTGCCAAGCAGCTAAGCCTCAAAGAGCAGTTGCCGGTACTTAAGCTAGAGGTCGAGCGCGCCACTGCCAGCCAGAATTGGCAACAGGCTACAGCAACACTGCAGCAGGCCGTCGCGCTGAACCAGGAACTTGCCCGCAATAACGCGCTGGCCAGAGAGTACGCCAGCTTTCAGATGGTTAGCCAGGCCCGGGAGCTTGAGCAGGCGCGTCAGCAATCCCGTTTACAGGCACTGGCAGCTGAGCAGCAAAACCAGCAACGACTCATCTATCTGCTGGCTCTGGTATCAGCCATTCTGGCATTGGCAGTACTCACCTTATTGTTTGTTAAAAAACGCAAGGCAGCCGTGCATTTTGAAAAACTCGCTAATACCGACGGTCTCACGCAGGTATTAAATCGTCGTGCGATTCAGTTGTTTGCCAAACAGGTAGCTGACCGCAGCAAACCGCTTGGCCAGCCTTTTGTGGTGGCTTTGGCTGACATCGATCACTTTAAAACAATCAATGATACTTACGGTCATGATGCCGGCGATATAGTGTTAACCGAGTTTGCCCGGCGCACCAATGCGTTGATCCGCCAGCAAGACAGGCTCGGACGCTGGGGCGGCGAGGAGTGGCTTATCATTATGACCAACACCCGCCTAGATGCAGTAGACGGGCTGTTTAGCCGTATGCAGGAAGAAATCCGCGAGATAAGCACCGGTGAACATAAACTTACCGTCACGTTCAGTATGGGAGCAGTAGCTGGTAGCGGCGAGCAGACTGTTGAAGCGCTGGTTCAGGCCGCTGACGAACTGCTCTATCAGGCAAAACACAATGGCCGTAACCGTTTATGCAAAGGCTGGGACTAAGGCCGTCCCATAATGAATTTTGCCTGGGCCGACACCCCAAAATAATCACCGGGTCCACCGGCTCGCATAATCGAATCAGCAGCCGCCGTATCGAACACGCCGTCGTTTAAATACGCTTTTTGAATATGCACTGCCACTACTTGTCCGAGCACCAGCCAGGTATCGCAATCCTGACCGTGCATATCATTGAGTTGAATGATTTGGGTAACCTTGCATTCCATTGAAGCCGGGCTGGCTGCAACATGGGGCACCTTTACCAACGTCGATGTACGCTTCTGCAAACCGGCCAGCTCGAATTCATCGACCTCAGGATCCACACCGGCACTTGAGGCATTCATGGCATCCGCCAGCTCTCGGGTTGCCAGGCTCCAGCAAAATTCACCGGTCGCCTCAATATTACTTACGCTGTCTTTAAAGCCAACGCTGGCGAAGCCAATAATCGGCGGCGCACCGTTAAAGGCGTTAAAGAAGCTGTAGGGTGCCAGATTGGCAATACCGCTTTGATTTTCAGAGGCAATCCAGCCTATAGGTCGCGGCGCTATAATGGCTTTAAAAGGGTCATGAGGCAGCCCGTGGCCGTTACTTAACTGATAGGAATAAAACGTATCAGACATGTGCATTTCTCCTTTAGTAAACCCAGCCGTCCAGACAATTGGTTGGTTCGCCCAGTTCCTCTATTTCACTAATAATGTCGTCGATAAATGAAGCTTCATCGGGCTCATTCTGCCTGGCCTTATTAAGCCAAAGCAGGGCTTGTTCAGTGTTTCCCACGCATGCCTGATAGTTGCCATACCAACGCTGGGCAACAAAACTGCCCTGCTCCGCCGCCTCGCCAAACAAGGTGACGGCCCTTTCACGGTTGGTAAAGCGCAGGCTGTCGGCCAGTTCGTATAAATCACCGGCCGTGTTGGTCTGTTGATACACATACTCCCGAAGCGCTACCGATTGCGGGTAATCTTTGGTGATCTGATTGGTAAAGGCAACCATGCTGTAGCGGTACATACCACTTTCCAGCGCCATGGCCAGGCCGCGTATTTCTGCAACCGATAACTGCTGATAACGAGCCAACTGGTGAATAAACACTCTCACCAGTTGCTCTTCGTCTGGTTTATCCCTGGATATGCCCAGCAAATCGGGCAATTCGGTTAATTGCTCAATGGACGGCTGCAACATATTTTGCAGCATCCCGGCAAACCACCGCTCAACTGCGCTCTCTTCACAGCCGCCAATATCGCTGAGGGTGCTGCTCATCAGTTGTTTTACCAGCTTCGCTTCCTGAGCAGGATCGCTAAACTGCTTACGCCACTGAAAGAAGCTCATGTTGGTTTGCATCCGCAATGCATAATCGATGGCCGAATAAGACTGGCTGGGCATGGCAACTTTGGTATCACACTGCTCTGTCATCGCCGCGAATAACTTATCGGTTAATGCCAGCCGGCCGACAATTTCGGCGTAACTGCGCGCCAGTGCTTGCCTGCCGCCTGGATTGCCGACTGGATTGCCGAATGGCTCGCTGGTTTGTGCGCTAACTGCCATCGTGGCCATAGCACACATCCATACTATCAGTGAGCAGAACAGGCGCTTCATTATTGTGCCGCCAGCTCGTCCATGACGGCAAACAACACATTAGCGCCCACCCGGGAAACTTCTTTATCGTAAATATGCTCTACGTTAACGCCCTCCTGACCACCGGCCAGATCGCTGATGGCGCGGATAATCACCCAGTCGACTTCGTTTACCGTACACACCTGGCCAACCGCGGTGGACTCCATTTCGGTGACTTCGGCATTAAACACTTCGCGGGTCCATTTACGGTATTCGCGGTTATCAAGAAATACTGAGCCGGTAACGCCGTTCCCACCAACGCTTAACTTCGCTTTGCGTTCACCGAGAATCATTTGTGCGGGCATTTTAGCCATGGCACTTTTTGCTGCGTTTAATAAACGAGGCGATGCTGAAAAATACGCAGTATCCTGAGGTTTATCCATGCCATCTTTGATGATCAACACTTCGTCGGGGTGCACAAAATGGAACGGCTTATAGTTGGGATAATTTGGGTCGGCCGCTTTTCGAGCCGGTTGCTCGGCCATAAAGCGGGCATAGTATGCCGGTAACACAGACTCACCGGGGTTATTCGGATCCGGATTCGCATACACACTTTCATCATGGTAATACCAACGTTCAGGCACAATCACGTCGCCGGGCTGCCACTGGGGATTCACTGCCCCGGCAATACCCATGTACACCACCTGCTTAACCGGGAAGTAATCAAACGCCATTTGCATGCTCATTGCGGCATTGGCAATGCTCATACCGGTAGCAAAAATCAAAATCGGTTCATCATGATATTTGCCAATGCGATATTTGATGCCCTTGTAGGTCACCATTTCGGTGATGCTGGCATTGGGATCGGCTTCGATGCGCCCCAGAATGCCTTCCATCTCTGGTGCGTATGCCACCACAACGGCAGTAAAACCCTGATCATGCTCGGCAAACTTTGGCCCGTAAGCAGTGGCAGTAGCAGACGGTGTATTCTGACACGCCGTGGTAACCACCAGCAGCACAGCAATAACGACCAGGCGAACCGATTGGACCTGGCGGGTAAAAGGTCGGTAAGACATGTGATATCCCTTAAACAAAACGACTTAGATAGGTTAATAGTGACCATGCTATCAGGCTTTGGCCTGAAGCAGTGAGGCCCTTTCTCGTAGGGTTTGGCAAACTGGTCGAAAAAAATTTAGATTTTTGCCTTGAATAAATGTAACCCGGCCCTACTTTAAAATTGTCGGTGCTTAACAGTAAGGCCGACAACACCGCCGCCGATTATCGGGGCACTTAACTTTTAAACATATTGCTTAATAAAGGATATGACTATGCGTTCTATCGATCTATCTCCACTTTACCGTTCATTCATTGGTTCTGATCACCTTGCATCATTAGTTGATGCTGCCAGCCGTGCTGAAAAGCAAAGTACCTACCCGCCGTACAACATTGAATTACTGGCGGAAGACAAATACCGAATTACCATGGCGATTGCCGGTTTTAGCAAAGATGACATCAATATTGTTGTAGAAGACAACACTTTGTCGATCACTGGCACTAAAAACAGCGACGCCGACAAACAAGAGCGGAAGTTCCTGCATAAAGGCATTTCCGAGCGCAACTTCGAGCGCAAATTCCAGCTTGGCGACCACGTGAAGGTCCTCGCTGCCGACCTGGAAAACGGCTTATTACATGTTGATCTGGAAAGAGTGATCCCAGAGGCTAAGAAGCCACGTAAGATAGAAATAGGTGGGCGCTTATTCGATAGCGAATAACACCTCCCTCACCTTGTGTTTTCATGTTCGGCGCCTTCCTGGCGCCGTTTTTTTATCTGCCAGACTACAAATTGCCTACGTACTATTCTTTTTTGCGAATAACCATAATCGCCACTGGTTATTTTACTTTTTTTTTACAATATATGTACGATACTCAATCTTAAGCATTGTGCTTTTTTTGGAGTTAGAAAAATGAAAAAAATCGTATCACTTGGCGCTTTTGCCTTAACGCTTACGGTAGCCACTTTTTCTGTGACCGCAGCAGACGCAGAAAAAGGTAAAGCACTGTCAGGACAATGTGCCGCCTGTCATGGTCCGGCGGGGATCAGTCCCAGCCCGATGTGGCCAAATCTGGCTGGTCAGAAAGCCGCCTACCTGGAAAAACAGCTTAAAGATTTTCGCGCTGATGTACGAAAAGATCCCATGATGGGCATGATGGCCAAGCCACTATCAGATGAAGATATTGCCAATCTTGCCGCTTACTTTGCATCGCTGTAATCACGCTTAGTGGGTCACAGCAGTCTGGCTGCGACCCGACCTTCTGCCTTACTACTGCCTTCCCTGATACTTCTGAACCTCTTCGCAGTCTGACCGTACAAGCTAAAGGACAAACATACGAAACACAAGGATTCATGCATAATCGAGCAACGCCTGTCAGCGTGAAGCAATTCTGCTGCGCCGTGGCCACCAACAGCGACGAAGACATCCACGAATGTGACAGTTTTCATGTGACCCGGCGTAAACGCGGGCGAGGTTTTCAGTATCTGCTGACAGATAGTGAAAAAGTGACCGAACAAAGGTTGCTCAAGCGCTTCAAAGGTTTGGTAATTCCCCCTATGTGGCAGGATGTTCGCATTAGCTTGTGTGAGCTGTCTAAAGTACAGGCTTTTGGTTATGACCAGCGTCAGCGCAAGCAATATATTTATCATCAGCAGTGGGAAGCTCAGCAACAGGCTGAAAAGTTCGCCCGCCTGAAGCAGTTTGCCCGGGTACTGCCGCAGATCCGCCAGACCTATGTGCAACATGTAAATCACGAAAAGTGGGATTTACAGCGCTCCTGCGCGCTGGCAGTTATGCTGCTCGACAGAACCGGCATTCGTATTGGCAACCGCGCTTATCAACAGGAAAATGGTACGGTAGGTCTGACGACATTGCGCCGCAAACATCTGGAACAGGAAGGCGAGGAACTCGCCTTCCACTTCACTGGCAAGCATGGCAAGACCCGGCATATCGATATCAGCGATCCAACCGCCTCACAGCTGATTTGTGATAGCGCAGCCCGGCCCGGCTACCCGGTTTTACGCTACAAACAAGGCGGGCAATGGAAGGATTTGCTTAGTGACGACGTAAATGAGTACCTTCATTCACTCACCGAAATGGCTGTCTCTGCCAAGGATTTTCGCACCTGGACGGGCACCAGGCTAGCGGTACAGCAAGCCCATGAGGCAGCAGCGCTGGTTGCTGAACACCCGCGCCGAAAGTTTACCTCGACGCTGGTAAAACTGGTGGCAGAAACACTGGGCAATACCCCCGCGGTATGCGAAAAATACTATATCCACCCCAAGGTACTCACCGCCCTGACCGAGTGTTTTGAGAGAAAAAGCGCCATTCCCTATTTTGACGAAGACACCGACTGGCTGTCCTCCGATCATTCTGATTGCGAACAAGCCACGCTAAAACTGCTGTAAAAGGCACTTATTTCTGAACCTGAGCGACTGTGCTTTTTATCCCTGATTTTCGACAACTGAACGCTTTATGTACATTTCATCGTCACCGGTTATTTGCCTGATTAATCACTCCTAAAACCGTGAAAACTGGTGCACCAGCTGCATTTTTTCAATTTTTTGATCACCGCCCATTAATCTCTTAAACCATTCCAATCACCCAACTCCCTGATTTACGCCTTTAAATTACCCTATTGCATCAACCTCAAATACCCTTTAATGTGGATACTCCGTATACTTTATATATTGAAGACAGAGTGACCTGACCTATGAAATCTGATATCCAAAACATGCCACCAGTGGATTCCTCACGCCGTAAATGGTTGAAAGCAGTTGGACTTGGAGCCGGTGCAACCGCCCTGGCAGCCTGCGTAGATTCCGGGGTTAAAGAACTCAACGCAGCGGGCATGAAAACGGAACACTTTCCGTCTGCCACGCCCAATCTGAATGATGGATTAATCAGATTATCGTCGAACGAAAATGCCTTTGGCCCGTCGGCCAAAGCGGTAGAAGCCATGCAGGGCGAACTGTATAACCTGTGCCGCTATGCCGATCCCACCACCTCAGTATTAAAAGAAAAAATTGCCAAACAAGAAGGCGTGTCGGTGGATCAAATTGTGGTAACTAATGGTTCATCGCCTATCCTGTTTGGCTACGCTGACTGGATTACGCAAAATGGCGGTAAACTGGTTACGTCGATGGCAACCTATGAAGGTGTACCGCGTGGCGCCGAATTTATGGGCGCCGATGTGACTTACGTACCGCTGGATGCCAACATGGATTTCGATTTAGATGCCATCGAAGCGGCGGTAACTGAAGATACTACTGCAGTTTATATCTGTAACCCGAATAACCCAACCGGCCGCGAACTTGATCCTGCCAAGCTGACCGCGTTTGCCAAACGTGTCTCGCAAAAGACTCAGGTATTTATCGATGAAGCTTACATCGAGATGTCAGCAGGATACCCTGGTAACGTGCAGTCGAGCCTGGCTGCTGAAGGTTACAATGTGGTTATTTGCCGTACCTTCTCAAAAATTCACGCCATGGCGGGACAACGTCTGGGTTACGCCATTATGCCTGCCGAACAAGCTCAGGTTATCGGCCGCAAATTGCGTATGGGTGGGGTTAACTACCTTGGTCTGGTTGCCGGTATGGCAAGCATGGACGATCACGAGAACCTTAACACCATGCGTAAACGCGTAGCGACCGAGCGCGCCAAGCTAACTGCCGTAGCAGAAGAGTTAGGCCGCCCTTACGCGAAAAACCCACAGGGTAACTTTATCTACGTAGATACCGGCATGCCACACGATCAATTTGCTGCCAAAATGCGCGAGCAAGGGGTCAAAGTGGTAGGCAGAACCTGGCCTGGTTATGACTCGTGGTCACGCATCAGCGTGGGTACTCCCGATGAAACTGATGCCTGTGTAAGCGCTCTGAAAACCGTTTTAGCTTAATCTTCAGGCTATACCGGCTTTGTTCCTCCAGGTCAGAGTCGGTATCACCTTCCCCCTGTTATTCCCGGCCCCATTCAAAATATGCTTTAATTAGTCTTATTATTTCCCTTAAGGGAGAAGCCCATGGCTATACAAGGCAGTTGTTTATGTAACGCGGTAACCTTTATGGTAGCCGACAATTTTGACCATTTTTTTATCTGCCACTGCCAGCATTGCCAGAAAGATACCGGCTCTGCATTTGCCGCTAACCTGTTTATCAACGCAGACGCTGTTACCTGGCTCACAGGTAAGGAAAATATCCGTCATTTCCAACTCCCTTCAAGCCGACACGCCAAAAGTTTTTGTGCAACCTGTGGTTCTGCGCTGCCTTACGTTATGTCAGACAACGTCACGGCTGTAGTGCCAGCCGGCAGCCTTAACTCGCCTCCGACTAAACAACCCGATGCGCATATTTTTACTGCCAGTCGGTGCCTGTGGGAATCCTCTCTGGCCAGTATCCGATCGTTCAGGCAATTCCCGGGGGAATAGACAGAGTTGATCTACGCACCGACCATGAGCAGTACAAAGTAGAGGACATCACTTATTTTTAACCAAAAATGGACACCGTTTATGACACTGAATGATATCGACATCTTTAAACAAGCCTGCCTGATCAACGGAGAATGGGTGACGACATCAGATAGTCTGGAAGTGGACAACCCGGCCACGGGAGAAGTGATAGCAACCATTCCACAGCTGGACGCTGATGCGGTTAATCAGGCGGTAACGGCGGCGAACGACGCCTTTAAACTGTGGCGCAAAAAAACACCCGCTGAACGTGGTGAGCTGGTTCGAAAATGGTACGAACTCATGGTAGAGCACACCGACGAACTGGCTACCATCATGACCACTGAACAGGGCAAGCCGCTGGCTGAGGCCAAAGGCGAAATTGCCTATGCCGCCAGCTATGTTAAATGGTTTGCCGAGGAAGCCATGCGGATTAATGGTGAAATTCTGCCGGCCGGAACCCCCGATACGCAAATTCGGGTTTCACGCGATCCGGTGGGGGTTTGTGCAGCTATTACACCGTGGAACTTCCCTGCGGCAATGATTACCCGTAAAGTGGCACCGGCACTAGCGGCTGGCTGCACTATCATAGTAAAACCGGCCAGCCAGACTCCGCTCACGGCTCTGGCTCTGGGTGAGTTGGCAATCCAGGCAGGCATTCCGAAAGGCGTTATACAGGTAATCACCGGTAAGGCCAGTGTTATCGGCGACGCGCTGTGTGAGAACAGCACGGTACGCAAACTAACCTTTACCGGCTCCACCGAAATTGGCTCGCAGTTAATGAAAAAGTGCGCGCCCGATGTGAAAAAGCTGTCACTGGAACTCGGTGGTAATGCCCCCTTCATCGTATTCGAAGACGCCGATATCGACCTTGCCGTAGATGGCCTCATGAAAGGCAAATTTCGTAACGCCGGGCAAACCTGTATCTCGCCCAACCGGGTCTATGTGCAGCGTGGCGTGCTGGAAGCGTTTCAGACCAAACTGGTTAAAAAGGTGGAAGCACTTAAAGTTGGTAACGGCCTCGACGACGGTGTGGACATCGGCCCACTGATCGACGCACCGGGTGCCGACAAGGTAACCGAGCACGTAGACAACGCAATCAGTAACGGTGCAACATTGCTGACCGGCGGCAAACGCCTGCCAAACGGCGACAACTGGTATACGCCAACAGTACTAACCAACGTACCGCCAACGGCGCAGTGCACCTGCGAGGAAACCTTCGGCCCGCTGGTGCCTATTATCCCCTTTGATACGGAAGAAGAAGTGATCGAGTACGCCAATGATACGCCGTTTGGACTGGCCGCTTATTTCTTTAGTGACGACCTGCACCGTGCACAGCGCGTGGTAGATGCCATTGAATCCGGCATGGTAGGTATTAATACTGGTGCCATCTCAGCGGCCAATGCCCCCTTTGGCGGAGTAAAAGCCAGCGGCCTGGGCCGCGAAGGCGCCCACGCCGGTATAGAAGAGTATCTGGAAATGAAATATCAGTGTTATGCGATAAAAAATCCATAAGAATTTTTTATCGTCCCGGAAAGTCCGAAGGGCTTATCCGGGACCTCCATAACGACCTACCTGGCGTTCTATTTTCAAATATAAAGGAGTTCCAGGGAGATCCCGGATAGTTTCTTCGAAACTTCCGGGACGACGGATTCTTTTTTCTGCCATCCCGGAAAGTCCAGAGGACTTATCCGGGACCTCCATAACAGCCTGACTACTCTTCTACCATCACCACCGGAAAGTCCGGAGGACTTATCCGGGACCTCCATAACAACCTAGCTGGCGTTCTATTTTCAAATAAAAAGGTGTTCCAGGGAGATCCCGGATAGTTTCTTCGAAACTTCCGGGACGACGGATTCTCTTTTCTGCCATCCCGGAAAGTCCAGGGGACTTATCCGGGACCTCCATAACAGCCTACCTAGCGTTCTATTTTCAAATATAAAGGAGTTCCAGGGAGATCCCGGATAGTTTCTTCGAAACTTCCGGGACGACGTATTCTTTTTTCTGCCATCCCGGATAGTTACACCGAAACTTCAGGTCTTCGTGCCCTATTTTCTGCCAACAATACACAGCGAAAGTGACATTTCCTTACCAAAGTAGCCATTACAGCGATTTGTCGTTATGATGAAAGAATAATGACAAATATCTTAAATTTTCATTCATTTGTCGCAATAATTATAAATAAGTCATGCTTCTGGGGAGTCATTCGTTGGTTCGCGTTTATTTCGATACACAACATCTGTATTACCTGCCTCAATACCTGCCGGTTGCCCAAAAATTAACAAACGCGGGGGTCGAATGTATCTTTGTTCTGTATCCCGAAGAAGGCTTTGACGAACTAAAAAAAAGCGAACTCGACAAAGCGGGAATGGCTTATCACTTTTTAGATTCGCCCAAAAACGCTCACCTCTTTTATCAGCAAAATGAAGCCGACTGGATTTTCTTTGGTAACCCTCCGCAATTTTGTAAAAGCGAGAAAGCCAGGATTAAGGCACGTCTGGCGTTGGTTTTACATGGTATTGGCCCTAAAGCCATTTATTACACAGCATCAGAATTCCCGTTTGATGTGCGCTTTGTGGAAGGTCAGCAACGATTACAGCGGTTGCAGGAGAAGTTTCCGGAATCCGGTTTTGTGGACACCGGCTACGCTAAGCTCGATCCTTTATTCGACGGCACCCCGGCTTCTATTTGCTTACGCGAGTTAGGCCTGTCGCCAGATAAACCCACGGTGCTTTACGCTCCCACTTTCTATCCATCGAGTATCGAAAAGTTCGATGAATCGCTGCCGCAACTGCTGGGCGATTACAATGTGCTTATCAAGCCGCATTATTTTAGCCTGACCAAAGAACGCTACGAAGGGCAACGCGTACTATTTAAAAAATGGGCTACCCACGCAAATGTGCATATTGCCGGTGTGGAAGACTATAACCTGATACCGTTTATGCAAATATCCGATGTAATGTTATCAGATGCCTCCTCGGCCATTTTTGAGTATGCTGCGCTGAATAAACCAGTAGTATGGTGTGATTTCTATCAGACCCGCTGGAGCTATCGGGGCATTTTAAAGTTTCGCTTAGAGAAACGCCTTGACCCCGACCTGCAGATGTTCCACGATCTTTGCACGCGCGCCACGTTGCCTAAGCAGGTACCCGCAGCCATTGAAAGCGCGTTGAATAACCCGGAAAAGCTCGAATCCCAGCGTTTGCAAATCACCCAGGATATGGTGGGCGCCACCGACGGGCAATGTAGCGAACGGATTAAAGACTACATTCTGGCTAACAGTTAACTAACCTAAAAGATCGTCATCAGTGCGCTACTTATTTTATATTTCGCAGAATTACTCGTTCGAAATCCTTCGCCCGTTGCAGCAAGAAGCGCATCAGCGCGGTGACCAGTGTGCCTGGTTTATTGAGGGTAACGAGGTGAATATCAGTTTGTTCAACGAAGGTGAAAACCGCCTTAAGAGCATTGCTGATGTGGTTGACTATAAGCCTGATGCGGTGTTTGTGCCCGGCAATATCGTACCGGCGTTTGTACCCGGCTTAAAGGTTGCGGTATTCCACGGCTTTGAGTGGAAGAAGAAAGGTCATTTTCGGATCCGGGACTGTTTTGATCTGTACTGCACACAGGGGCCGTTTTTCACCGAACGCTTCGATGAGCTGCAAAAACAACATCAGCACTTTATGGTAAAAGAAACCGGCTGGCCAAAACTGGACCCGCTTTTCTCTGCCCCGCCAGCAGCACCAAACGCCAAACCCATGCTCCTCTATGCGCCAACGTTCTCACCCAGCTTTACCAGCACAGAAGCGTTAATCGATACCATTGATGAATTAAGTCGGAAGCACGACTGGCAGTGGATCATCAAATTCCATCCTAAGATGGACCCTAATGTTCAGGCACGTTACCGTGAACGTCAGCACGATAGACTCACCGTAACAGAAGAACAGAGCGTAATTCCTTTGCTGTTAAAAGCGGATGTTATGCTTTCTGATACCTCGTCGGTGATCACTGAGTTTTTATTGTTAAACAAGCCGGTAGTGACCTTTAGGAATTCGCAACCCGACTCACCGCTGATAGACGTTACTGCGACGGAGCAGTTGGAGAATGCTCTGCAATCAGCGCTGTCTGAAAATACCTCGCTGCAACAGAAAATAGAGCAGTATACGCAAAAGGTGCACCCCTCTCGGGACGGTAAAGCTTCTCAACGTATTATTGACGCTGTGGCAGAGCAAATTAATCATCCACCCGCGCTCAAACCCAAACCGCGCAATCTTATTCGCCAGTTTAAAATGCGCAAACGCCTGGGATACTGGCATTTTTAGTCAGCGCTAAATGTTAACCAGAGTAAGCCTTCATTTAGCTTTTTACCTTGAATACTTGTGATAGCTGCATCCATATGTTCACCTACGTGATCAGCAAAATCATTAAACGCTTTATCTGATTTGGCATCTACATAAACTGTGCACTTTTTTTCCATGCACCCCATGTTTACAATGCTAACATCGCCGGGCTCGTATTCACTCGCGAGACGGCTTAATACCTTCTCTTTATCCACTGACCGCAGGCCAAATTCTGTTGAGGATACTAACCTCTCAATCTCAGTATGCTTCGCGTAGTACTCAAAATTTTGCTGGTCCGTTTCGGTGTACTCGGGACTAACGTCAATCAGATAGCCAGTATCTCTGTTACTTTCCACTGCGGTAAAAACCACCTGATAGTTATTCTCAGTCATTTCCGGCGTTCTATGATCCCACAATCCTAACAAGTAGTCATAAAGCTCACCTTCATGTAAAACGCCCCCTGCATATTCACCATCAAGGAATAACTCCAGGTCGGATAACGTATCGGATTTAACTTCTGTTTGGGATTCAGTAGAAGGCAGGGAAGCGGAGTTATCTTCAGCACGAGACGTAACGGATACCGATTTGGCACCGGGTAAAGGCTGCACTGTTTCGTTTGGGGGATTTTGGGTTGATGCCAGGTCAGATGAATCGGGCTCGGTTAAAACAAAATAGACGCAGATCGCCAGTAAAGTAATGATAAGAAGACTAATTTTCACAACAATCCCTGTGTACAGCACTAAAAATTAAGTACTCGGTTTATACCACTTACCCTCTAAAAATAAAACATTATACCTATAACAATCAGCTTCTTAAGTGACTCCTGGAAGGAAAAGCCCTCCTAAAGCACCATTTTCATCCCTCCCCCAGTCATTTAAAGTGAAGCTAGCTAACCGCCGGGAGTCACCATGAAATACATTCCTACAGTCATTGCAGCTATTAGTCTGTTATTCACTATTCGCCCGGTTTCTGCACAGCACGAAGATGACAGCGGGAACACCAGTGAGTTAAGTTACGAATCCTTTGTAGGTAGCACCAAACCGATAAAATGTTTGTATGGCTATGCCGCAGAAAAGGTGGGCGATCACGATGCGGCGATTGCGATTTTTGAGGACTGCATTGAACGCTTTAACAGTGTGTATTCAATGATCTGGCTGGCACAAATATATGATACCGGTGTTGGTGTTCCCAGAGATGAGAAAAAGGCCACAGCCCTGCTCAAACGCGGTGCCATGACTAATGATGAAGCGGGTTATTCCGCATTGGCTCAATATCATTATGGTGTCGCCCTAATAGAAGGTAAGGGTACCCGTGCCGACCATTCGGCCGGCGTAGCCTGGCTTACAAAAGCCAGCGAAGCCGGAGTCCAGGAGGCAACCGATTACCTCAGCAGTCTTCCGTCCTCCTAAAAGTGATAGACAACCTGCAAATTGCCATCCATGCGCTTTGTATCGGTACCGGATGCCTTGCCATAACCAGCTTCGAGGCGTAAAGCCCAGCCTTCTTTGGCGCCAAAGAAACGGTACTCATAAGACAAGCCTGGCCCCTGGGTCGTTTTTCTGTCGGTGATGACAATATTAAAAGCAGGGCAATTTGCGGGATCTGAACCGCAGGGTAAATCGGTTTTGCGTGCACCAACAGCACCAATAAAACCGCCCCACACATGATGCCCTTCGGCCCACTGCACGCCAACTGTAAAACCGTCGTCCAGGCCAAGCTTATAATTAGCGTAATACTCTATATGGTTGCCCTGTTTAAGGGTGATTGTTGGCGCCAGAATAAATGGCCAGCCACCGCCGGCACTAAAGGTGTCTGCCATGCCATTGGCGGCAGGCAGTGCCAGCACCAGGCCAGCAATCAGAGGGGATGTTAGCCGAATAACTCTTCTTTTTTGCATGCGATTCCTTAACGTATTACTGGTTATTAAGGTCGCAGACTCTACCTATCCAATGGTCAAGTAAGGGTAAAATGAATCACCATTGTGGGGCTTTCTCGGAACAGGCTAATCCGATCCACTGGCTGACGCCGAACCCGCTGTTGCCGCAATGACTCCGGCTGTGGCCGCAGATGACTGCTGAGCCTGAAGCTGATCGGCAATTAACGAGGCATTCTGGTTTTCGCTGGCAATAATACACGGGCCGTAGCCCAGGCCATCCAGTTTGTTTTCCCATAACACCTTGCCATCTTTGGCGGCAACGCAGAATAAATGCCCACCTGAATAGGCGAACACCTTGTCATCTTCAAATAACAGATTAGTTACACCGGATGTGGATTTTAGCTTGGTGGCCCACAGCTTATCGCCCGAGGCTTTATCGATGCATACCAACTGACCTTTTATACCGAGAAAGAGCTTTTCCATCATTAATACCATACTCGCTACAGATACAAATCAGCCTAACACTAAATGACGCAGTCGGGGCCAGTCAGACATAATTACTAACAAATATTGAGTCAGCTGTCTTTTTCTGAAGTTGCTGCCAGCTGCTCTACCGCCGGTTTATAGTTTTGTGCGGCTGACCTTTGTAACCACTGCAAACTTAACTCCGCATCTACCGGCTTGCCAGCGCCGGTAGAATACATCACAGATAACGCATACTGAGCCTTAGCATTACCTGCTTCAGCAGCTACCGAGAAAAGTTCGGCGGCTTTATTGAGATCCCGCGGTACGGCCAGGCCGGTTTCATAGAGCCACGCCAGTTCGGTCATGGCGGCATAATTAGCAGGCGATTGCTCGCTGAGTTTGATCAGTTGCGCAATGGCCTGTTCATTGTCGCCGCGCATAAGCAAGCGTTTAACGCTGAGCATGGGATCACTACTGTCGGGCTCATCAGTAGTGAGCGTTTTAAGCAGCCGGCCGGCATCTTCGTCGCCATCTAAAGCAGCCACCATCAACCAGTGTTTTGCCGTATCCGGCGACACCATTTCAGGATGCTCCAAAGCCATCAGACCTACCTGATAAGCCCCCGCTCGACTACCGGCTTCGGCAGCCTGCAAATAGTAATCGCGGGCCGCAACCAGGCTTTGCTCAACGCCTTTGCCCTGCTCGTACAGGATCCCTAAATTAAACAGTGCTTCGGCCTTACCTGCGCCATCTATCTGCTGCCACATAGCATGCGCCAGCGGATAATTGGCCATCTTGTATTCGGCATAGGCCATGTAGAGCTGCACTCTGGGTTGTGCATTGACGAAATCGTCTGACAATTCCACGCTGGCCCTGACCTGATTTACGCTAACCAGCCCCAGTAATCCCATCACCAAAACAATTGCTCGCATAGTTCACCTGCTTAACAACACTGATGCACTAAGCCTAAGTCAATTTTAAGCGGGATGATCTCCTACTTTAGGCCTTTTTTCGCAGGCAAAAAAAAGCAGGCCAGTGGATGAGGGCCTGCTGAAAGGATTCTAATAGAGTTAAGAGACACACTATTAAAACTACGTACGCCGTTAATGTAACCTCTCTCCAACCCAATTGCAAATAATAACTATTATCATTACGGATTTTGTATGCCGGCCACCAGGCTATCAATTACCATACGGATTTTGGGTGATAAATGGCGGGTAGGCGGATACAGCGCCCAAATTCCCTCCTGGGCGATTTGCTGGTTGGGCAGCAACTCGATAAGCTCACCGGAGGCCAGATATGGCCGGATATAGTAATCAGGTAGCTGAATAATTCCGAGATTTTTAAGCGCGGCATCAATTAGCGCTACACCGCTGTTACAACGCAGACGCGGCTTTACCCTGACGATTTCATGCTTGCCATTGCGACTGAATTTCCAGTTATCTGAGGTACCCAGAATACATTGATGATTGGGTAATTCAGACAGTGAGTGCGGTGTACCACGCTTTTCGAGGTAAGCTGGAGAAGCCGCCAAATGCCAGGCGCGGCTGGACAATCGCCGGGCGATATAGGAAGAATCTTCCAACTCACCCAGGCGAATCGCCAGATCGTATCCATCGTGAATTAAATCCACCAGCTGATTGGTCAGGTTTAGCTGAATTTCAAGATCCGGGTGTGCTGCTGATATGTCATTCACAATGGGGGCAATAATTCGTTCTCCGTAAGTGACCGGCGCTGTCATTTTTAACTTACCGGTAGGTTTTGCCTGCAGATCAGTAACCACTTTCTCAGCCGCGCTGAGTTCTTCCAGAATAGGTTTACAATGACGATAAAAAGTCTCGCCCGAGTCTGTTACCGCCACCACGCGAGTGGTACGGTTGAGCAGTTTGGTACTGAGCCGGTTTTCAAGCTTAGCTACCTGTCGCGAAACCTGCGCAGTAGAGAGCCCCAACCGCTTTGCTGCCAGGGTAAAATTCTGCGCTTCAACCACCGCGACAAATTCGTTGATCCCTTCCCAGTTCGCCATAAAACTCCAATTATTACCATATGGTAAAAGTTATTTACATAAAACAGCTATTGTTACTGATTCTATCAGGTCTACAATAAATGTAATTAACTAAATCAACTCAAGAAAAACCAAGAGGATGTTGAAATATGGCAGATGTCATTACCTGTAAAGCAGCAATTGCCTGGGAAGCTGGCAAACCTTTAAGCATCGAAGAGGTGCAGGTTGCGCCACCGAAAGCGGGTGAAGTTCGCGTTAAAATTGTTGCCACAGGGGTTTGTCATACTGATGCGTTTACCTTGTCAGGTGACGATCCTGAAGGTGTATTCCCGTCAATTCTGGGGCACGAAGGTGGCGGTATTGTTGAGTCTGTAGGCGAAGGTGTTACCTCAGTAAAAGTGGGCGACCACGTTATTCCGTTATACACGGCTGAGTGTGGCAAGTGTAAATTTTGTACTTCGGGTAAAACTAACCTGTGTAGCGCAGTACGCGAAACCCAGGGTAAAGGCCTGATGCCTGATGGCACTACCCGTTTTACCTGTAACGGTAAAGAAATTTTCCATTACATGGGTTGTTCTACTTTTTCTGAATACACCGTACTGCCAGAAATTTCACTGGCCAAAGTAAATCCAACAGCGCCACTCGAAGAAGTATGCTTACTGGGCTGCGGTGTTACCACCGGGATGGGCGCAGTCACTAAAACCGCAAAAGTACAGGAAGGCGATACCGTAGCGGTGTTTGGCCTGGGCGGCATTGGTTTGTCTGCGATTATCGGCGCTACCATGGCAAAGGCTGGTCGCATCATTGGTATCGACCTGAATGAGTCCAAGTTTGAACTGGCGAAAAAGCTCGGCGCCACTGATTGCATTAACCCGAAAGACTACGACAAGCCTATTCAGGAAGTGATCGTAGAAATGACCGACGGCGGCGTGGATTACTCGTTTGAGTGTATCGGTAACGTTAATGTTATGCGTTCAGCGCTTGAGTGCTGCCATAAAGGCTGGGGTGAATCGGTCATCATCGGTGTTGCCGGAGCCGGTCAGGAAATTTCGACCCGCCCATTCCAGCTAGTCACCGGTCGGGTATGGCGAGGCACTGCCTTTGGTGGCGTAAAAGGTCGCTCAGAACTGCCAGGGATCGTTGAAGACTACCTGGCTGGCAAGTTCGCCCTGAATGACTTTATTACCCATACCATGGGACTGGAAGACATTAACGAAGCCTTTGACTTAATGCACGAAGGCAAGAGTATCCGCAGCGTAATTCACTACAACGGTTAATAACTGCACCCGCCACCAGCTATATGACCCACATCAGGGTGGCGGGGTAGTTTTTTTCTTTGCACATCGGAAGAGATCATGACAATAGAAAATATCAGTTGTAATAAGAGCTTTGGTGGCTGGCACAAGCAGTATACCCACCGCTCTGAAGTGAATCGCTGTACCATGCGTTTTGCCATTTATTTACCACCACAATGTAGCAATGGCACTAAGGTTCCGGTGCTTTACTGGTTATCCGGCCTTACCTGCACCGACGAGAACTTTATGCAAAAGGCCGGTGCGCAACGTCTGGCGGCGGAATTAGGCATAGCCATTGTGGCCCCGGACACCTCCCCCCGCGGAGATGATGTGGCCGACGATGACAACTACGACTTAGGGAAAGGCGCGGGCTTTTATGTCAACGCCACTCAATCGCCCTGGGCAACCCACTATCACATGTACGATTATGTGGTAAAAGAGCTGCCTGCGATCATCGAAGAAAACTTCCCGGTATCAGATAAACGTGCCATTGCCGGTCATTCTATGGGCGGCCATGGTGCGCTGACTATCGCGCTGAAAAACCCTGGCATGTTTACCTCGGTATCTGCCTTTAGCCCGATCACCAATCCGGTAAACTGCCCCTGGGGTCACAAGGCGTTCTCGGCCTATCTCGGCGACGACAAAGCAGCCTGGGAAGCCCACGATGCCGTTTGTCTGGTGCATGCGGCACAGGAAAAACTGCCGATGCTGGTAGACCAGGGGCTGGATGATAACTTCCTGGCCGAACAGTTAAAGCCCGAGGCATTGCAACAAGCAGCTGACGCCAACCAGTACCCGCTGACTCTGCGTCAGCACGAAGGGTACGATCACAGCTACTATTTTATTGCGTCGTTTATTGGCGATCATCTGCGTTTCCACGCCGATCACTTCTAAATTCGTTAATCAGATGAAAAGGCCACGCATTCGTGGTCTTTTTTTTGGCCGCTCTCACATGGCAGCGGGTAAACAAAACGTAAACAATAACCATTACTTTTGTTACCTATCCAATTTCAACTTGTACGACCACTTGCAACCGAATACAGTATTTATTGCGCTATGGCCCCTCCCAATAAATGCTCCGCTTTTTAAGGCTGTCAGGCGCGTTTCCGCTTAATAACAATTATAGGGTTTCCAGGCACTGACTATGCGCTTTAGCTCACTTAGTATTAAACAAAAGCTCATCACCATTCTCATCATTGCGGTACTCGCCTCTACTTTGCTGGTGGGTACGGTTCAACAATTTATCGCCCGGGATATGATGGAAACCAACATGGAAACGGCGCAGCTACCCAATATGGTAAAACAGGTGGCCAACCGGGTAGATAAAGAAGTGACTTTGATGAAGTCTGTCGCTTTCAGCATTGCCAATAATCCGGACATTATTGCCTGGTCTGCGGCCGGTGCCGATAAGCCGGGCGAAGCCCGCCTGGTAAATTATCTTGGCGAAATTGCCCGTTTTAACGATCTCACCGTTACCTCATTTGTCGACCGCAACACCCACAAATACTGGAATCAGGACGGCTTTTTACGGGTACTTAAAAACGATCAGTACGATGGCTGGTTCTTCGCTTATAAAGACAGTGGTCAGGAAACTTCATTAAGTTTGTACAACGAACCCGGCCAGGGCTATCGTTTATTTGCTAACTACCAGCAAACCAATGGGCGCGGTATGTCAGGGGTAGCAAAGTCTGTCGATGAATTGGTGGATGTGCTGAACAGTGTAAAAATCGCCGAAAGCGGTTTTATTTACATGACCGATGGTGAAGGCACTATCATTGCCCATTCCAATACCGACCTGTTAGGTAAGTCACATTTACGCGATGTCACATCCGGGCAAACAGCCAACCAGTTATTACAGCAACAGGCGTTCAATCTGGCCCGTGGTGAAAATATGCTATATGCCAGTACTTACGTGAAAAGTGCCGGCTGGTATGTCATCGCTCAGGTGCCCGAAAATGAACTGTATTCGCAAATGGATAATGCCAGCCTGAGTATGATTTTCTGGTCGCTGGTGATTGCCGGTGGGTTTGCTCTGCTTGGCGTCTGGCTGGCCGGAACCATCAGTAAACCCATTGAAAATCTCGCCGCAGTGTTTAAACAGCTTGGTGACGGCCACGGTGATCTGACCAAACGCATTCCCCTGCCCGAGCAGCGCGAAACCCGCCAGTTGGTTGATGGCTTTAACCGCTTTATTGCCAGCCTGCATGACATTATCTCACGGGTAACCGATACCAGCGCGAATCTGCGCCAGTCTGCTTTTGAGGTGGCCAGCCAGTCCAAAACCACACAGACCAATAGCGAAGAGCAGCGCGACCGCACTATCCAGGTAGCCACGGCGCTAACCCAGATGAGCCATACGGTTAATGATATTGCCTCGTCTGCGCAGGCAGCCGCCGCCGATGCCCAGGCGTGCTCCTCAACCTCCACTAACGGGCTGGATACCACGGCACGGGCGGTCGCTAATATTAATCAGTTAGCCAAACAGGTATCCGAAGTAACGGCCGTTATCGAGTCACTGGATTCCCATACTGCCGATATTATTGGCATTCTCGATACCATCCGTGGCATCTCAGAACAAACCAATTTACTGGCCCTGAACGCCGCCATCGAAGCGGCCAGAGCCGGCGATCATGGTCGTGGCTTCTCGGTAGTAGCCGATGAAGTTCGCAGCCTGGCTTCACGGGCGGCTCAGTCTACCGATGAGATCCAGAGCAAGATTGATAAATTTAAACATGACTCCGACCAGGCGCTGGTGAAAATGCGCGACAGCCGCGGACAAACCGAAGAAGTGGTTAGCGCAGCACAAAATCTGGAAAGTCTGCTTACCTCCATTGCTTCCGGTATCCAGCATATTAATGATGTAAATATGCATGTTGCCACGGCCACAGAAGAGCAGACTCAGGTGATTGAAGATATCAACCAGAACATTCAGCAAATCAGCACCAATAGCGATGATAATCTACATGCAGCCAGACAAATGGTTGCCGTGAGTGATCAATTGGATTCGCTGGCCGCCGAGCTTAATGAGCAGGTTAACCGCTTTACGCTGTAGTAAAAAATCCACCTTCTAAAGAAGGTGGCTTTGCGTTACCCCCCTAAAAGGGGGCTTTGTTTAAATCGAAGAAAGGACAATAATTGTGCCCTTCTTCAGTGTTGTCATTGTCACTGGCAGACATAACAAACTAGAAGAATCATCATGGATGAGGATTCAGTCGATGCGGC
>Ga0213838_1000396_pt1 | contig 34772 bp, 27 predicted proteins | sample SWPATP13_FD_160577 | JGI IMG/M metagenome (GOLD analysis project Ga0213838, IMG submission 160577) | Coastal seawater microbial communities from Marineland, Florida, United States - SWPA TP1 #3 | ecosystem: Environmental > Aquatic > Marine > Coastal | place: USA: Florida | collected 2016-08-06 | reverse complement strand
CTTTAAGTGAACAACGCGTAGGAGTGTAAAGTGAAAGTCGCATTAGTTACTGGTGGTTCAAAAGGTATCGGTTTGCATGTCGTTATAAGGCTTGTAAACCAAGGCTATAAAGTCGTTACGTGCTCACGAAATAAAGAAGCCTGGAGCGATGCCCTTAAAGTGCATCCAGAGTTAAGTGCAGTCGATTATCAAACAGTAGATATCGCCAATGAGCAGCAACTGTTGGAATTGTTCGCTTACGTATCGGAACGGTACGGTAAACTTGATGTAGCTGTGAATAATGCCTCTCCTGCTATCGTTTCTCGCGGCTATCTGGCTGATGTAGATATCGCTTTGCTAAAGGAAACGCTACACGTGGACTTTTTATGCCAAGCGCTATGTCTACGTGCTGAGTTGCAATTGATGGAAGCTGGAGCGTCAATCGTAAATGTAAGCTCCATTAACGGGCTTAGACCTACGCCCAACGCCTCGATGTACAGTGCGTCTAAACACGCGCTTGAAGGGTTAACTCGCTCTGTTGCTTTGGAAAGTATTGCTTCTGGTATTAGAGTTAATGCCGTTGCTCCCGGTGTCACTTGGACGCCCCGTTGGGAAGATAGGGCAGAAGAAACGCCAAACATCCGCTCGGAAGTTTCTGACGTAGTCCCAATGAAACGCTTCGGTGAGGCCGATGAAATCGTCAACGCAATCGCGTTCTTGTTGTCTGATGATGCCAGTTACATTGTTGGGCATACCTTGGTGGTGGATGGCGGGTTGTCGTTGGCATAAAGGGCTGAGTGTCAGTACCAAATACTTTATCCAATAAAAAGGCGAACCAATAGGTTCGCCTTTTTTATGCTTTAGCAGGTTAGCTTCGTTACGAATTAGTCTTCGTAGTTTTCGATGCTAGGGCAAGAGCAGATAAGGTTACGGTCGCCGTAAACGTTATCAACGCGGTTTACTGTTGGCCAGTATTTAGCGTTTTTAGCTGCTTGCGATGGGAAACATGCTAACTCGCGAGAGTAAGGGCGTTCCCACTCAGTTTCAGAAAGATCTGCTTGTGTGTGCGGTGCGTTCACTAGAGGGTTGTTGTCTAGTGGCCACTCACCGTTTTTCACTGCTGCCATTTCATGGCGGATTGCGATCATCGCTTCACAGAAACGATCTAGCTCTTCTAAATCTTCAGATTCAGTAGGCTCAACCATCAGTGTACCCGCTACTGGGAACGACATAGTAGGCGCATGGAAACCGTAGTCCATTAGACGCTTAGCAATATCTTCTTCGCTGATGCCCGTTTCTTCTTTAAGCGGACGAATATCGATAATACATTCGTGCGCTACGCGGCCGTTAGTACCACGGTAAAGAACAGGGTAGTGCGGTAACAGTTTTTCCATTACGTAGTTAGCGTTTAGGATAGCGACTTTCGTTGCTTCTGTTAGGCCCGGTTCACCCATCATTGCGATGTAAGCCCAAGAGATTGGTAGAATTGAAGCGCTACCTAAATCTGCCGCTGAAACCGCGTAGTCACTACCTTGTACACCGTTTTCGATGTGGCCAGGAAGGAAAGGTGCTAGGTGCGATTTAACACCGATAGGACCCATACCTGGACCGCCACCACCGTGTGGGATACAGAATGTTTTGTGCAGGTTCAAGTGAGATACATCTGAACCGATGAAGCCTGGTGAAGTTAGACCTACTTGAGCGTTCATGTTCGCGCCGTCTAGGTAGACCTGACCGCCCGCTGCGTGAACTTGTTCACACACTTCTTTCACTTGCTCTTCGTATACGCCGTGCGTAGAAGGGTAAGTGATCATGATGCTTGATAGGTTGTCTTTGTGCTTCTCGATTTTTGCTGCTAGGTCTGTCATGTCGATGTTGCCATCTTCATCACACTTAACCACAACAACTTTCATAGAAACCATAGACGCCGTAGCAGGGTTAGTACCGTGCGCAGAGCTTGGGATTAAACAAACGTTACGGTGACCTTCACCGCGGCTTGCGTGGTAACGTTGAATCGCGATTAGACCCGCGTATTCACCAGATGCACCAGAGTTTGGCTGTAGTGAGAAATCGTCGTAACCAGTGATTTCACATAGCTTCTCTTTAAGATCTTTCGCTAGTGCTGTGTAACCAGCCGCTTGATCTAGAGGTGCGAATGGGTGAATAGCACCAAATTCAGGCCATGTTACTGGAATCATCTCAGCAGCAGCGTTCAGCTTCATTGTACAGCTGCCCAGTGGGATCATGCCGTGCGTTAGTGAGAAGTCTTTATTCTCAAGCTGTTTTAGGTAACGCATCATCTGCGTTTCGCTGTGGTGCGTATTGAATACTGGGTGTGTTAGGAACTCAGATTCACGACGGCAATTTTCTGGGATTGCTGCGAATTCATTGTCCGCAATCTCTGTAGATAGAGCGTTAACATCTTGCTCTACTTCGAAGATAGCGAATAGTGATGAAATACAATCGGTTGTCGTTGTTTCATCGAAACTTACACCAAGTTTACCATCTAGCTTACGCAGGTTGATATCAGCAGCTTGTGCTTTAGCGTAAAGCGCTTCAGTTTTATCACCGGTGTTTAGCGTGATCGTATCGAAGAAGCTGTTATGAGCAAGCTCGTAACCCGCCTTAGTCAGGCCAGCCGCTAAGATAGCTGTCATGTGGTGTGTACGACGAGCAATAGTACGTAGGCCTTCTGCACCGTGGTAAACCGCATAGAAAGACGCCATGTTTGCTAGAAGTGCTTGAGCGGTACAGATATTCGATGTCGCTTTCTCGCGGCGGATGTGCTGCTCACGCGTTTGCATCGCCATACGTAAAGCTTGATTGCCTTTACTATCGATAGAAACACCGATGATACGGCCCGGCATAGTACGCTTGTGCTTATCACGAGTTGCCATGAAAGCAGCGTGTGGACCACCGTATCCCATAGGGACACCGAAGCGTTGTGCGCTACCGATCACTACGTCTGCGCCCATTTCGCCCGCAGGCTTAAGTAAAGCTGAAGCCAACAAGTCAGTTGCAACCGTTACAAGCGTTTTGTTTGCTTGAGCTTTTGCAATAATGTCTGTTAGGTCACGGACCTCACCAGTCGTACCTGGGTACTGGACTAGTGCGCCGAACACATCTTGTTCAGGAAGTGTGTCTAATGCACCAACAACGATTTCGAAACCGATGTATTCAGCACGAGTTTTTACAACTTCTAGTGTCTGAGGGTGAACATCGTCCGCTACGAAGAACACTTTGCTCTTACTTTTACCAGCACGCTTACACAGAGTCATGGCTTCGCCAGCGGCTGTTGCTTCATCAAGAAGAGACGCGTTTGCGATGTCCATACCAGTAAGGTCCATTACCATTTGTTGGTAGTTTAGAAGCGCTTCTAGACGACCTTGAGAAATCTCTGGTTGGTAAGGCGTGTACGCTGTGTACCAGCCTGGGTTCTCTAAAACGTTACGTAGAATAACGTTTGGAGTGAAGGTGTTGTAGTAGCCTTGGCCAATGAAAGTACGTTTCACTTGGTTTAGGTTTGCGATCTCTTTAAGAGAAGCGAGCATGTCCATTTCGCTTTGAGGAGCGGCTAGTGACATTGGCTTTTCAAGACGAATCTGTGCAGGGACAGTTTCATCGATTAATGAATCAAGGCTAGTGGCATTGATTGCATTTAGCATTGTTTGCTGGTCAGCTTTATTTGGGCCGTTGTGGCGTGCAACGAACTCATTTTGAGTGCCCAAATCTTTTAATAATTGGCTTTGAAGTAATTCAGTCATGGTATCGTTCTACTTTCTCTAGTTAGGAAGCTTGAGCGAGCTCCTAAAATTAAGCTGCTCAAAAGAGCAGCTTTAGATAATGCTTTGTACTAATTAGTCTTCTTCAATTGAAGATAGGTATTCTTCAGCATCTTTTAGGTTGTCTAGTTCAGACGCGTCAGCCATCTTCACTTTAACAATCCAACCACCTTCATAAGGTTCTTCGTTGATTAGCTCTGGGCTATCTTCTAACTCTTCGTTGATTTCTACGATTTCACCAGTGATTGGTGCGTAAATGTCAGAAGCAGCTTTAACAGACTCAACAAGTGAGAAGCTTTCGCCCGCTTCGATCTCGTCTTCTGTTTCAGGTAGGTCAACAAACACAACGTCACCTAGCATCTCTTGAGCGTGCTCAGAAATACCGATTGTTACAGTACCGTCACCGTTGTCTTTTACCCATTCGTGGCTGTCTGCAAACTTTAGTGTATTGTCCATTGCTTATTCTCCAAAAAATTATGAGGTTTTAATTTAAATTGTAATCTTGTAAACAGCTTAGCGGTAAAGAGGGAAGCGCTTGCAAAGTTCTTTAACTTGCTTGCGAACGCGTTGCTCAACTTCGGCGTTGCCTTCAGGGCTTTCAACCAAGCCATCTAGCACATCACCGATCCATTCACCGATTTGTTTGAATTCTTCAGTGCCAAAACCACGGCTGGTTCCAGCTGGCGTACCTAAACGAATACCAGAAGTAATCATAGGCTTCTCTGAGTCGAATGGTATGCCATTTTTGTTACATGTGATCCCTGCACGCTCTAATGCTTCTTCAGTTACGTTACCTTTCAAGCCTTTAGGGCGAAGGTCAACCAGCATTAGATGCGTATCTGTACCGCCAGTCACAATGTCGCACCCGCGAGTTTGCAATACTTCAGCCAGAACTTTTGCGTTGTCGATCACTGAATCGATATAAGTATTAAATTCTGGGCCAAGTGCTTCACCAAACGCGACTGCTTTTGCAGCGATTACGTGCATTAGCGGGCCGCCTTGTAGGCCAGGAAAAACTGCAGAGTTGATTTTTTTGTTGATGTCTTCGTGGTTAGTCAGAATCATACCGCCACGTGGGCCGCGAAGAGTTTTGTGCGTTGTTGTAGTAACAACGTGTGCGTGTGGTAGTGGGCTAGGGTGAGCACCTGTCGCGATAAGACCGGCGATGTGCGCCATATCTACCATTAGAATCGCACCAACTTCGTCAGCGATTTCACGGAATTTTGCGAAGTCGATAGTACGTGGGATTGCACTACCGCCAGCGATAATCATTTTTGGTTTGTGTTCTTTTGCGAGCTCAAGTACCGCATCGTAGTCGATCTCTAGTGTATCGCGGTCTACGCCATATTGTACCGCGTTAAACCATTTACCAGAAAGAGCAGGGCGAGCACCGTGAGTTAAGTGACCACCAGCATCAAGAGACATACCTAGAATAGTGTCACCAGGCTGAAGTAGGGCTAGTTTTACTGCACCATTCGCTTGAGCACCTGAGTGAGGTTGAACGTTTGCGTATTCACAGTCGAAAAGTTTCTTCGCACGTTCGATAGCAATAGCTTCAACAGTATCAACGTGTTCACAACCACCGTAGTAACGGCGACCTGGGTAACCTTCGGCATACTTGTTGGTTAAGCATGTACCTTGAGCTTGCATTACTGCTTTAGAAACGATGTTTTCTGAAGCAATAAGTTCAATTTGTTCATTTTGACGTGCGTTTTCCGCCTGAATACCGGCAAACACTGCGTCGTCTGTAGCAGCAAGTGTAGTAGAGAAAAAGCTTTCTAGGCTATGGTTCTGGTAAGTATTGTTCATTGTAGATGACCTTTCTAATTACTAATGGTGAATTGTATTTTTTGTCCATTAGGCCTTGCGTTAAATTCTGCACTTGCTCTGAAAGTGTCATTGTTCAGAGTTTGTAGGGTAAATGCAGTACGTATAAATCCCGAAAAGTGGGTAATAAAGCTGCTTGTGCAAATGTTAAATCAATCATTAGAGCCAAGCAGAAGTAGCATCTCTTCAACTAACAAGTCGATAACATAGCGTCCCGAACCTGAACAATCAACCAAAAATTTCCTATAGGAAACAGATTTTCATTTTTTGTTACGGAGAGCACGCTTTATTTTAGTGTGTGCCCTTTAATCAACAAACAGCTTCATGCAACAATGAAAAGATAGACAGGAAGCAAGAAATAGAGGGATGTATGTCAGAAGAGATTTACGATGAATACCCATCTTTAACGTTGGCAAAAGAATCACAAGAACAAACGATTGAGCCGTTAAAGCTAGGCCAACGAATCAAAGATATCCGCAGTAAATTAGGCATTACCCTAGAAGAGGCGAGTCAGCGTACTGGGTTGGCACGCTCTACGCTCAGCAAAATAGAAAACGAACAGATATCGCCAACTTTCCAAGCGATGCAAAAACTCGCACTTGGTCTGCAGATAGATATGCCACAACTGTTTGAACCACCAAGGAAAAAGGTGGCAACGGGCCGGCGTGATTTGACCAAAAGCGGGCAGGGCAAACCGCACCCAACGCCAACCTACGAACATGAGCTTCTCGCGACACAGCTTTCCAATAAGAAAATGATGCCGTTTAAGAGCCGAATTCGCGCGAGAAACTTCGAAGAGTATGGTGATTGGGTACGACATGATGGTGAAGAATTTCTCATGATTCTTTCTGGTAGCGTAATGTTTTATTCTGAATTCTACGAACCTGTTCCGATGTCGGAAGGTGACAGTGTCTACTACGACGCCAATATGGGTCACATGTTGATATCAACGAGCGACGATGACGCTCATATTTTGTGGGTTACAGCAAAATAAACGAACTAATGTAAAATTTCCTATAGTGAAAGCAACCGTTTGCTTTTGTTTTGATTCGCTCCAAACTTGCGCCTTTTTGTTGTTAAATACATCAAAAAGGCGTTTTTGTTGGGGTCTTGATAATGTTTTTTAATTGTTAAATGTCACATTTTGAACTGTTTTAATCTTGTTAAAGGTATAAAAGTGGGTCAGGCTTGTTTACTATAGTGAACATAGTTTACTGAAGTGGATTTGTGGCTATTTGATTTAGAGTGATGAAATGCTCTGGTGTAATCGAATAATCAATGTCTTTACCCTTGCTGAATAGCGAACTCTAAATAAGAGATATAAGCAAACAAGCTCGATAGATTCATGTAACCGTGATTGAGCAGCTTAATGGAGAATAACAATGACTCAAGAACACACTAATCAAGACCTGTTAAAAACACCTCTACATGCTTTACACGTTGAGGTAGGCGCAAAAATGGTTCCATTTGCTGGCTACGATATGCCAGTTCAGTACCCATTAGGCGTTAAGAAAGAGCACCTACATACTCGTGATGCAGCAGGCTTGTTCGATGTTTCTCATATGGGGCAGGTTCGCCTACACGGCGCGAATGCTGCACAAGTTCTTGAATCATTGGTTCCAGTTGACATTATTGACTTGCCAGCAGGTAAACAGCGCTATGCGTTCTTTACAAACGAACAAGGCGGCATCATGGATGATTTAATGGTTGCTAACTTAGGTGACCATTTATTCGTGGTAGTAAATGCAGCGTGTAAAACTCAAGACATTGATCACTTAACGGCTCATCTACCGTCTGATGTTGAGTTAGAAGTAATCGATGACCGCGCTCTATTAGCTTTACAAGGGCCAAAAGCTGCTGAAGTTCTAGCGCGTTTCCAACCTGCTGTATTTGACATGTTATTCATGGACGTGCAAAAGCTAGATATCGACGGTGTTGAGTGCATTGTTAGCCGAAGCGGTTACACAGGTGAAGATGGCTACGAAATTTCTGTACCAAATGAACATGCTGAGTCGCTTGCTCGTAAGCTAACTGGCGAAGCAGAAGTTGAATGGATTGGTTTGGGTGCTCGCGATTCTCTACGTTTAGAGTGTGGCTTATGCCTTTACGGCCATGATCTAGACACAACGACTACTCCAGTTGAAGCTAGCCTTCTATGGGGCATTCAAAAAGTTCGTCGTACTGACGGTGAGCGAGCGGGTGGTTTCCCAGGTGCAGACATCATTCTAGAGCAAATCGCAACGAAAGATGTTCAACGCAAACGTGTTGGTCTTGTAGGGCAAACTAAAGCGCCAGTGCGTGAAGGTGCGGAACTTTTTGACGCTGAAGACAACAAAATCGGTGTGGTAACAAGCGGTACTGCTGGTCCAAATGCAGGCAAACCAGTATCGATGGCTTACGTACGTACTGATCTTGCAGCAATCGGCACTGAAGTATTTGCTGAGGTTCGTGGCAAAAAACTAGCAATGACGGTAGAAAAAATGCCATTCGTACCACAGCGTTACTACCGCGGTTAATAATAAATTCAATAATTAAGCAAGCCGTGGGATCTTCCTGCGGCTTTTTTTATGCATCTGATTTACCGTAGATTTATGCTTAGCCACAGCATTCAAAAACTTCTATACTCAAGAGACAGGGGATGGATTATCCTAGTTATCTGATTCCATGGTTGAGAAGGAGTTTGGTTTGACCATTAAATCTTTAAGTTACACTGTAATGATTGGCGCATCATTTTTGTGCCAAGCCGATACAGAAATATCTCCGTACATTGTTAATGGGACGGATAGCTCCACTGCGACTTTTCCTTCAATTGCTCATCTTTTTCTTGATAGTTACGAATACGACAATGTCTATTACCCTGAGCCATATTGTGGTGCGACCATTTTGGATGAAAACCATATTCTAACCGCCGCACACTGTATTTATGGAGACGAGGCCGTTCAGCTTTTCACCGTCGTTGTCCCACAACTTTACGATGTCAATGACTACCCATCAGGCAATATTCAACGCGCTCGTGTTTCAGAAATCTATTACCGAGATGACTATTCCAATAACTTAAGTGATCTTCTTGCAAACGATATCGCTATTATCAAGCTTGAAAGCTCGCTTAATATCGATACTGTGAATGACGTAATCCAAAGGCCAAGTTCAGAAAGCTACAGAAATGATTCTGTAAACACCACGTTTACAGCCGTAGGGCATGGTAATACAAGCTCAGGGAATGACACTTCGGACACCTTACTTCAAGTGAACTTAAGCCCAATCTCAAATTCGTCTTGTGCGAAACTATTTGCAGAAGGCGATGCGCTTACTAACAACCAAATTTGCTTTGATGGCACATACAGTTCGAGCACGAGACTGACCGGAGGAACATGTCAGGGTGATTCTGGAGGCCCTGTCTACTGGTATAACGGCTCTGAATATGAGCAAATAGGGCTGACAAGTTTCGGACCGTCGACATGTGGCCATAACGGCGGAGTTACGTCTGTGTTTACCGAGATTTATGATTACCGTGCATGGGTAGATAGCGTGCTTGCTGGAAATGAAACGCCTAAATCAACGTCAAGCAATAGCCAGCGCGTTGATTATTTGAATGCCAATGGGGAAGTGACCTTTTCGGGTGGAACCATTAGTGTATCTGATGGTAGCTCTCAGTCTAGCGGCGGGAGCGTACCGTGGTGGTATGTTTCGTTCTTATTTGGTATTTCAGTGTACCGCAGGCTAAAAAGCTAGCTATTGGGAATAATAAAAAAGCTCCTGTTTAGGAGCTTTTTTGTATTTGGTTACTACCTAAGCTTGGCGTGTTTTGAATTCAGCAACTGCTTTGTCCATGTCAGAAGCCTGAACAGAGACTGAGTTAACTTCATTCAAACAATCTTGCGCCGATTGCATGTTACTTTCTGAGATTGAATTGAGTTCCGTAATAGATTCACTGACTTGATTCATCACGATCCCTTGTTCTTCAATCGCGGACGCAATGCGCTCAGAATTAGCTTGAATCGACCCCATGTCATTAATAATTTGGCTAAGGCTTTCATCTAGTTTTTCAGAGGCGTGTAGAGTGTCTTGCCCTTGGTGGTTACATTGATCGATATCGGTAACCACTGTCGACATTTGGTTCTGAATGGCAGAAACGACTTTGGTAATTTCTTCCGTTGATTGGTGAGTACGACTTGCTAGGGCTCGTACTTCGTCTGCTACAACAGCAAATCCTCGACCTTGCTCACCAGCACGCGCTGCCTCGATAGCGGCATTTAATGCCAGTAGGTTAGTTTGCTCTGCGATCTCTTGAATAATATGCACAGCACCACCAATCTTATCGACGTGTTCGTTCAAAGAGCTGATTGAGGCTTGGCTGTTCGCTAGTGTTGAAGAAAGCTCACCGATGTTATTGACGGTTGTCTTCACAACATTACGGCCACTTTCAGCGTTGTTGGCTGCCTGTTGTACACCCTCTACGGCAACGGTGGTACTTTCAGATATCTCATTGATCGTCGCAACCATTTCCTGCACGGCAGTCGCCATGGTCGTTGTATGGTCCGCTTGAACATGGAACTGTTGAATCACATCTTCTAATTGAGTGTGCATATTTCCCGTGCTGCTTGTCAGGCGTTGAGATTTGTCCTGAGAGCCACACACCAACGCTTCGAACTTCTCGAGTAGCCTATTGAAGTGATCACCAATGTTGACGAGCTCATCACGGCCAGACAGTTCAGCACGCATACCCACATCATTACTTTCTGAAATCTTTTTAATGACAGCAGACAGCTTACTAACTTGTAAGTTAATAGAACGTGAGATTTGGAACACTAAACCGACAATGACAATCAGAACGATAACTGTCACTGCTTGCTTGATGAATGTGAGGCTATCCTGTTGAATAGCTTGTTCTTCTTTAAGTGCAGCAGAAAATGATTTGAATTGTTCTTCTACACTATGCGAAAGTCCACGAGTTTCACCCAGCAAGCCTTCGTTATATTTCAGTCCAATTACTTTTTTCTGATTAACCAAAGCTTGCGCTGCATTGATCAAAGAAGAACTAGAAATGCCCGACAGGATGTCTCGGTCTAAGCTGCCATTGGAGACTTGCTCGTTAAACTGGTTGAGTTTTAGCAGGTCTTGATCTTGAGCTTGAGACTCTGCGGAATTGAACGCACGCATATAATCGCCAAGCAAACCACTGTCATCGCTCAAACCATGGGTATTATAGGCTGAAACAAGCGTTTCAAATCCCTTTTGGTAGCGCAGTAGATCTTGTTTTAATAAGTTACTAGAAGGTAAATTATGGGCTAGTAAGATAGTCGACAGTTGGCTTTCATAATCGAGAAAAAGAGAAATATTGCCGTTAAATTTGTCCAAGTATTTTAAGTTATTGCGAAGTAGAAAATCTTTTTCGTTTCTACGTAAGTTGAGTAGTCGTATTTCTAGCTGGGACACCAAATTCACTGCTTGGTTTATTTCTGCAGATGTTCTAGCAAAATGTGTCGCAGTAAATAACAGAGCCAATACGCCAAATATGGCGATAAAACCCAACGAATACAGCTTTTGCTTAATATTCATCATAAACCCCTAAATAATCGTTGTGCACTTATAAATTTAGCATTGCATAGTTAAATGTGTACTAAATAACTATCTTATTTATCAATAGTTAAGTGATGGTATGGTAACCTCAAGAATAAGTAATTGATATATATGTAAGAGTTTGTAATTCTCACTATAAAGGTTTGCCTCGCAATTTTTTAGTTTGACTGCGTTGACTTTTCTTTTCTAGCCTACGTTTTTGTGATCCTTTTGTGGGTTTCGTCGGTCTTCTTGCTTTCTGAATTTTAGTAGAGTTTAGGATTAATTCACGCAAACGTGCTAATGCATCTTCTTTATTCTGTTCTTGGGTCCGAAACTGTTGCGCTTTGATAATGATCACACCGTCTTTTGTGATTCTGCTGTCTTTCGATGAAAGCAGCCGTTCTTTATAAAAGTCGGGGAGTGTTGAATGTTTAATATCAAACCTGAGATGAATAGCGCTAGAAACTTTATTCACATTCTGTCCGCCAGCACCTTGTGCGCGAATTGCAGTAATTTGAATTTCCCAAGCTTGGATGGTGACTGAATTGGATATTTGGAGCATTATTAGGACTAATTGAGAGAAGTTAGGTGAATGATACTGCTTCTAGCAAAGACTGGCAGTATGTTTCTTAAGTAAAGAGAGAAGTAGCAACGTGAATTTGGATAAGTACGCGGGATTGATTTTTGATATGGATGGTACATTACTCGATACCATGCCAGCTCATCTAGAGGCGTGGGCGCAAACCGCGCAACACTTTGGGTTTGAATTTGAACGCACGTGGCTACATAGCTTAGGTGGAATGCCAAGTTTTAAAATAGTGTCTGAGATTAATCAGAAGCTGGCACTCGATTTAGATCCTGAAACGGTGTCCAAATACAAAATGCACTCATTTACCAATTTACCAGACAAAGGCAGCATCATCGCTTGTAGTTACGATGTGCTAATGCAATATCACGGTAAGAAAAAGCTCGCGGTGGGGACGGGGAGTCAGCGCGTCAGCGCTATGAATTTATTAGAACGACATGATATTGCGCCGTTATTAGACTCAATCGTAACAGCGACAGATGTCGCGAATCATAAACCGAATCCCGATACCTTTTTGAAAGCATGCCACGAACTCAACCTGAGCCCGTCGGAATGCGTGGTCTTTGAAGATACTGAGTTGGGAAAAACAGCGGCACACGCTGCCGGTATGGACTGTGTCATGGTGGTGAATGGTGAAAAGCTAGAGTTTTACCCTTACTCGGAATAAGTAAGGGGTACAAAGAAACTATGCGATCTCGCTAAGTTCGGAACTCAAGAATTGGCAGATCGTGTCTCGACCCGTTGCTTTCGCATCATAGAGAGCAACGTCCGCACATTTATAGTTCTGGTTTGCGTCACCCGTTATATTAGTGATACCGCCACTAATCGTAACTTTTCCATCTAACTCTAGACTTACCGCTGTTCTTAAACGGTTGAGAACATAGTTTGCTTCGCTGACAGATGTATGAGGCAAAATCAGCGCAAATTCTTCACCACCAATTCGAGCCACAAAGTCCGTTTCTCGACACTCTCGTAAAAGTACCTGTGCGACAGTTTTAATCACTTTGTCGCCATAATCATGGCCGTGCTTGTCATTGATGCGTTTGAAGTGATCAATATCGACAATAGCAAGGCAAGATATCTCTTTGTCTGGGTATCGACCACTTAAATTGGACTGCTCTCTAAGTTCAATATCAAATTTACGGCGGTTCCAACACCCAGCTAAAGCGTCTTTCTCGCTAAGTTCTCTTAGCTTGTTCTCAAGTTCTTTTCGTTTGGAAATATCCACAAAAGACGCGACATAGAATTGGATTACACCATCTTTGTCCATGATGGTTTGGATACGCAAAATTTCCGTTATTAAGGAGCCATCTTTACGTCGGTTGACAACTTCGCCTTCCCAAATTCCGTCGAGTTGTATGATTTTCCACATATTAACGTAGAATTCTTGGTTATAACGACCCGAAGCGAAAATGGACGGTTGTTTTCCTTTTACTTCTTCAAGGGTATAACCACTTGCTCTAGTAAACTCTTGGTTTACTTGGATAATTCGGTTATTTCTATCTGTGATAACAAGCGCAGACATACCATTCATTGCAGCTTTGGCTAGTTGGCTCTCTATACTATTTTTGTTGTGGCGATAATTCCACCACACAAACAAAACAGATATCCCCACAATAATAATGAATAGCCCGAACGCTTGCTCGTAGGTCGAAAGCAGCTCTTGTTCGTAATTATCTTTGAATGTGGAATCAGTGACCTTTAAAACCATGTACAGTGGTTGATGGAATTGAGAAATTGCTGAGCTTACGTCTGAATAGAAGTACCAAAAATTGCCATCAAAATAACTGCCAGAATCGTTTAAAAGGATATTTTTCCATAGCTTAGGGTGAGTGATAGAAAGGGTGTCGGCTCGATGGTCAGCGATTAAATGACCGAAAGCGTTATCTAAGCTCTCTGACATTACAACGTAACCACTTTCATTGACTAAAGTAGGCAGTGTACGATTACTTCGGTCATACTTTAATCGGGAATAAATTTCTTGCATATCAAGGTTTGCGATAAAGTAACCTAGTCGTTTTCCTCTAGATTCGACAGGAGTGATGATCCTAAGAACAGGCCGGATTGGCTGGACGATAGCACCATTTTCAACTTCCAGATCTAAACCAAATGAAACGACTTCTCTCGATTTTAGAGTCTTCGCTTTCTGAAAGTAATCTCGGTTTGATTTGTCTTGTAATTGGCTTGGTGCGATAACCGTCGTAATGTTGTCTTCGTGATTGACGCGAATGACTTCTATACCATCGTTATCGATAAAACGTAGCTGCGAATAATACTTTTGACCACGGGCCAGCATCGTCCAAAGATCTTGGACAGACTCAAAGTTAGCTGGGTCAGGGTTTTCGATTGCGCGAATAAGTGTTTTGGAACGAGCAATAGTAGGAACTGAAGTCGAAATTTGGCGTATGATGTTCGCGAGTTCATGGTGGCTGTATTCAACTTGGTTATAGTGAGTTTGTTGAATACTAGTGTTGTACTGGTTACCAATGCGTTTTAATTCAGCTGAAATGTATAGAGCTGGTACGATTCCTAAGGCAAATAGCGTGCAAACAAATTGTCCAGAAAGCTTAGCAATTTTAATCTTCATATTTCCCTCATAGCGCTAGGGAAATAGTACAGTTTCATATGCTTTTATAATGTGATCTTCTCCTCAATAAGTTATTCGCCTACTTGTGAAAGGAGAGTTTTGTGCATCAACTAACATCGATAAAGGCGTTTACACTGTAAATGCTGATGCAAACGCCTAATACACGGGGGTTAGCTTAAACCTATGGTATCGCCGTTTTCGTCGATATCGAGTGACATGAAGGCTGGTTTATCTGGTAGCCCAGGCATTGTCATTACATTTCCGCACAGCGCATAGATAAAGCCAGCACCTGCGCACAGTTTGAGCTCTCTAACGTGCACGTCGAACCCTTTGGGTGCACCTTTGATGTGTCCTTCCGTTGAAATCGACAGTGGTGTTTTTGCAAAACACACAGCTAGATCGCCAAATCTTTGCTCAGTCAGTGTTTTTAGCTGAGATTGCGCTAACTCAGATAGCGTGATGCTAGACGCACCATAACCGATTTCACTAACGGCCATAAACTTTTCTGGAAGAGGTTGTTTAACGCTATACAAAGGCTTGAATGTATTCGGCTTATCGCATGCACTAATTACCTTTTTAGCGAGTTCAGATGCGCCATCGCCACCTTTTGAAAACGCTTCACTTATCTCAACTTCCACTTCTGAGTCATATTGCTGTATCCATTCAGATAAAAGGGAAAGCTCTTGAATTGAATCTTGTGGAAACTGATTAATCGCGACGACGACAGGAACACCATATTTCTTAACGTTATCCATATGCCATTTTAAGTTTTCGAAACCAGCAAGTAGGGCATCATTGTCATCAAGAAATAGGCTATCGGGTAAAGCCATTCCAGGTTTAAGATCATAGACACCAGAATTGGCTTTTAGTCCACGTAGTGTAGCAACGATGACTGCACAGTCCGGAGCTTTACCAGAAATTTGAGCTTTGATATTACAGGCTTTTTCAAAGCCCATATCTGAACCAAAGCCACCTTCGGTTACCACATAGTCAGATAGCTTTAAAGCAATACGGTCAGCAATGATTGAGGAGTTACCATGCGCGATATTAGCAAATGGCCCTGCGTGAATTAACGTCGGTACACCTTCTAAAGTTTGCATTAACGTTGGTTTAATGGACTCTTTCATCGTAACTGCCATCGCCCCAGCAACTTGCAGGTCTTCGGTTGTTATTGGTGAACCGTCAAAGTTATAACCTACAACAATCTGGCCAATCCGAGATCGCAGATCAGCGAGATCATGGGCTAGGGCAAGTATTGCCATAAGTTCAGAGGCCGCGGAAATATCAAAACCGTCTTGACGCTCATAACCGTTCACCATTTTCCCGGTTGAATTTAGCCCGACGTCGACCATACGCAGAGCGCGATCGTTGTGATCAAGAACGCGCTTCCAAGTAACACTTTCTGGGTCAATACGTAGAGCCTTAAGACCTGAACGTTTTTCAAACGCTTCATAACCTTGGCGCTGTTCGTGGTAGATTCGAGCATCAATTGCAGCGGAAGCTAAGTTATGTGCAGCGGTAACGGCGTGGATGTCGCCCGTTAGATGGAGATTAAGTTCGTCCATTGGCGCAACTTGAGAATAGCCACCGCCTGCCGCACCGCCTTTGACACCAAACACGGGCCCCATGGAAGGCTGGCGAATACAAGCCATGACTGAACGATTGAGCTTTGCTAACCCTTGAGATAATCCAACGGTTGTAACGGTTTTACCTTCGCCTAAAGGAGTGGGAGTGATCGCTGTGACGACAATCAGCTTTCCATCTGATTCAGATTCAAGTCTGGTTAGGCTTGCTAGAGAAACTTTCGCTTTATTTTGGCCGTAAGTTTCAAATTCGGTATCTTTTAGCCCGCAGTCAAGCGCAACTGAGGAAATAGGAGAGAGTGGGGTGTTACGGCAAATTTCGATGTCAGATAGCATAAATACTCCTTATGCAGGCTAACTTAAGTTAGGTAAACGTTTGCGTCGTGATAATACTGGCGTAATTGGCTTTGTAAAGTAAAGCTGGTGGTTAGTTGTGCTATAAGCTAGCAGATCTACATTTACATTGCGCAAGATCAAATCTGTTCTGTGCTTACAAGCACAAAACAAAAAGGCTGCAATAAATGCAGCCTTTTTTAAAAGCGATATTGTTATCTGTCCCAGTACGTTTCTTCTAGGCTATCTTCTCTTTCTGGAAGTGCTCTAGACAAACGTGGAGAGTGCTGGGTGAGCACTTCATAGCTTACGCGGTTCGCGTACTTACAAATCTGCGAGAGTGAAGAGTATGTCAGGCATTCTTGTTCATGCTTCTCTGAATTAGGAACATTGACCTGATGGTAACTATTTGCAGCCATGTCATGCAGTAGAGCAGACAAAGCACCATCGCCAGCGCCATTCGTATTTTTAATCTCGAGTGGTCCACCTAAATATGGTCCAATGTGAGAGTACACTTTAACTGGTGTAGCACAATCAGATTTGCGCATCGCACGGCTAAATTCAAATTTGTTGAATTCAGGGATGTTACCAGGAAGAAGTGGTAATGTTGTTTCGCGTTTATGTGTATCTTCAGTGTAACCAGCCATATACAGGCCGATAGGGCCAGCAGTACAAAGAACCAAATCAACCCATTCTAACGCTTTGTTTGATGCAAGAAGTGGGTCTTTTTCGCCTGTTAACGCCTCACCTTCTTCTTCGTTCATCGCAACAATAGTTACGTTTTCCTTCAGATAGTTTTGCCACCACTCGGCATTGCCTTCAATAACGTATTTGGTACCCAGTGTTAATACAACTGGTACATTATGAGATTTGGCATACTCAATTGCTTTTTGAACCGCTTGAGGCATCGGATCTTCAGGCTTTCCGCGCATTAAGTAGGAAGATACAACTAACGCTGAAGCTTTCTCGAATACCTTTTCAGGAATACTCTCTGGCTTAAGCTGGTTCATGTGACCTTCGTTAATTGCGAAAGTACGCTCGCCATCTTCAGAAATCAGAGTGTAACAACGGCCGATTGGCCCATCGACTGTCTGAAGGTGATTCAAGTTCATTCTTGAAGAGGTACGACATAAATAACGGTAGCCGTATGAGCCGACTTCAATGTTCTTTGACATTACACCCAGTAGTACGGATTTGCTGTCAGCAAGCACAGAGTAATTGTGAAGTGTGTTGCCAATAGTATCGCCAGGGTACTGGTGCGTAATTAAGCCTCGTTCTACGAGTTCTTCATATAAAGCATCGGCTTTGCTCTCTTCTAATACTAGAGAGTGGCCTTTACTCAATTCATATTTTTCTAGGAATTCGTTATCAACGCGAGCTTCGATATCGACAATCGTTTGACCTACACCAACGATTGTTGGTCGGTGCAACATTGGAGTCTGTTGAATCTGATTGACTAATGGATCACGGGCGTGAGTAGGGAAGTAGTGCTTAGATTTACGCTGTCCAGGAAACTTCATATGAAAAAAGGTAGTGGGAAAATTTTGCCGCATGATATCACAAAATTTCCGACTATCTTTCATTTTTATTACATTTGAGTCCACTTGACCAGTGAATAACCAAATGAACTCATATTTATGACTTTACTGCTGATTTACTGCCACAGTTGGCTCAACATATGCTTTAGTTCCCCATAAAGGAACGGTTGATAAGCTATGCTTAAAGCTACCCGATGTCTCTTTTGTGGAATACGATAGATACATTAAAGTTTGGTTTGCTGGGTCATAAATACGGCGGATTTTCATTGCTTTAAAGAAAACACTTTTAGATTTTTTGAAGACAACTTCACCTGATTTGCTTTTATCTATATGAGCGAGCATTTCAGAAGTGATTTCACCCGTTTGACGGCAAGAAATTGAGCTGTCACTTGGATCGGCAAGGCTAAAGTCGGCCTCAATACTTGCTACGTGGCAAGTTACGCCAGGAACTTCAGGGTCAACAAGTGTGTTAAGTTTGATGTCTTTCATCGTAAACATGCCTAAAGACACGTCGCCAACTTCATTGTCTGAACAACCAGTGAGCAACGCGATAAGTCCGACGGCAAGTAGCGCTTTTTTCATGAAATAGCTCCTTTATGTGGAAAGTAATTATGATTGTATGAAAGATTATACTCATATGATTTGAGTTTACCTTTATTATCAAAAATTTAATTGGGCTAAAATTAAAGTGATTTGGGTTGGGGATTGGAATGAAAACATTAAAATGCTTGTTGGTTATCTTTATGGTCTGTATGCTTTTTGGCTGCAGTTCGGCTCCAAAGTCGAACATTTGCCTTCCAAATAATTGCGATATTTGGGGCTAAAACCTAATAGGTAATAAAAGAATGAATAACGAAATACCTGCAATAGCCAAACTCAAGACTGAGTGGCTCGTGAGTCACGTAGATGTGGCATTTCCTGCTAAAGAGACCATCTTGGGAAAGCAACTCTACCTAGACTCATTAACTAACAAAAACGTTCACCCATTTACTCCTCATTCTCCTTCCTCATCCCTCGACATTTTCCTCGTTGATTTCCATAAAATGACCGTTATGTTTGCATTGAATCAGAGCTCAATGTTTAAAAGTGACGAAGACAAAGCAAACGTCTTAGAGTTTTTGACGCAAATAATCTTGTCAGATGAACATCACTTGTACTTAGCAATGTCTGAAGGCGAAGTCGTTGGGTCTGCAATATTGACTCAAGCTGCCGATGACTTGTTGGTCTCTGATCTCGTTTGTCACCAAGGAGAACTGCCGGATTTGGCTTCTTCGGTCATTGGACTTTGGAAGCAAGGTCATACTTCACCGCCTAATTATTGGCTTGAACTATAAAACTAGAGGCACAAGCTATATTCGATAGAGTAAACTCCGAACTTCTCAACTTCTCGAGTTTATTCATGAACAAGCTGTGCCGATTCGTTCTACTGTTTGTATGTGTTCTTTCGAACTCTGCTGTCGCCGATTCTAATATGTGGGAGATGAAGCGAGTGTTGGTTTTACATTCGTATGAGCCCTCATATCAATGGACCGCTGATTTTCAAAAGGGTATTGACCTAGGTTTTCGCAGCGCAGCTGTTCCCACCAAATTATCGATCGAATATTTAGATTCTAAGCGAATCAATACTCCGACCTATGACGCAAAATTTAAGCAGTATCTAGAAGAAAAGTACCAAAACTACGCGTTTGACGGCGTTATTGTTACTGATGACAAAGCGATTCAGTTTTTAGAGGAGCTTGGTTCACTTATCAAGCGCGATACACCTGTTGTCGCTGCCGGAATCAATGACTCTGCTAAGAACTTATTCGGAGTGACCGACAAAGGGACGGTTATTTACGAGAAAGACGATATTGAAAGCAATATTAAGTTGATAACTGAAATTCAACCAAAGCTTCGAAATCTTTACTATTTGGCCGACCGAAGTTTAACGTCAGAACTTATCTACAACGAAATCACAGACAAGCTAAAACTATTCCCACAGATAAACGTTGTTGCACTTCGAGATCAAACTTTATCTGATGTAAGTGAGTTATTGTCTAACGCTTCACCGAATGATGCCGTATTGCTTACTCATTACAATACAGAGCTTGAACTAGGCAATTATTATACTTATCGCCAAATAGCGCAAAACATAGGTGAAAGCAGCGCCGCACCTGTTTTTACATTGTGGGAGTTTTTCATTCAAGGTGGGATATTAGGCGGATATGTAAACCGCTCTGAAAATATTGGGGTAGAAGCCGTAGTTGCGTTAAGCCAATACATCAATCTCGATTTAGCACCATCACTTTCAGCGGGTAGTAACAAGCGCTTAGTTTTCGATTACCACGCTTTAGAAAATCTGAATATGCCTCAGTCGCGTCTACCAAAAGGTAGCGTGCTGTTGAATGAACCCCCTTCGTTTGTTAAACAAAACTTTAAGCTCTTACTTGTTGGTGGCGCTATCGTTCTGTTTTTAAGCACGATTATTCTGATGCAATCCATCACGTTGAAACAAAAGAAGCAGCTTGCTCTAAAGAACAAGAAAATATTACGTCTACAAAAACGGACCCTAAGCGTGCAAAAAGAGATGATTCATGTACTAGGGGAGGCGATAGAGTCCCGCTCTGGTGAAACTGGAAATCATGTTAAACGTGTTGCAATGTTATCTGCAAAATTAGCAAAATTAAAAGGCTTGAGTCATTGTGATGTTGAACTTATCGAGATCATCAGCCCCATGCATGATGTTGGAAAGATCACCGTACCAGAGGCTATTTTAGATAAGCCTGGAAGCCTTACCGAAGATGAGTGGACTCTCATGAAACAGCACACGACTGCGGGCTATGAGCTTTTAAATACTAGTTCAGGAGACATTACTAACTTAGCCGCAATCATTGCTTATGAGCACCATGAAAGATGGGACGGTAATGGCTACCCGAATGGTAAATCGGGCGAAGATATTCATTTGTTTGCAAGGATAACAGCGGTTGCCGACGTATTTGACGCTCTACTAAGTGCTCGATGCTATAAAGCGCCTTGGTCATTAGAACAAGTAAAAGAGTTATTTGAACAAGAAGCAGGATTTCAATTTGACCCGCAATTGAGCCGTATACTCTTGCATAATATCGATGAATTTGTCGCAATCAGAGAAGCCTACCCGGACCATAGCGAAAAGCAAAAAATTGCGTAAGTTCTCAGTCTTATTATCGAAATTATTGATAGGAACTAGGCGTATTAGTGATCTTGTGCATATTTCGCGAAGATAAATAAGTGCCTATGCAAGAAGTGTTACCTTACACCTACCATTAAAACATTTATCAATTACTATGAATTTTAAGCAGAGTTGTTGAGTGATTGTATGGAAGTTGAACAAGTAAAATGCGTAATATTTGATTGTGATGGCACCTTAGTGGACAGCGAAAAACTGTGCTGCCAAGCGCTTGTTCAGGTGTTTTCAACATTCAATTGTGAATTAACCCTTGAAGAGTGCATGAGCCACTTTAAAGGTGGAAAACTTGCCGATATTTTACTAGAAACGCAATCTCGACTCGGTCTATATATCTCACTTGATATTCTTGAGCCTCTCTATCGAGAAAACGTACAGAAATTATTCCAAAGCCATTTAAAACCAATGATTGGTGCCAAAGAGTTGCTTCATTTTCTTGAAGAGGAAGGCATTGAATTTTGTGTCGCGTCTAACGCTCCTAAAGACCGTATTGAGCTGTCACTTGAAATGACAGGCCTATCCGATCACTTCAAAGGTAAAGTCTTCTCAGCATTTGATGCCAACAGTTGGAAACCAGAACCAGATCTCATCAATTATACCGCTATGAATATGGGCTTTCTTACTCACGAATGTATTTATATTGATGACACGCCAAAAGGGGTGGAAGCTGGGGTTCGAGCTGGAATAAAAACATTTAGGCTTTGCCTAGAAGGAAGAAAAACCGAAGAGGTAGACGCTTCGGTTTTGAATATTAGTCGATTAGTAGAACTTCAAGATTGGATTAATGACAGGCTCTACTTACCGCGTACATCGAACTCTGTGGCTGGGGCGCTATAGGCGCAACTAACCCTCGAGTAATAAGTGTTAAATGTTCTGTGTGAAAACCGCATGAAGCGCATGTGAACTTCTCGCCACTTTCTGAAATTAAATATTCATCGTGTTGGCATAGCGGACAAGTTAGTGTGTTTGGTGCAGTATTTGTATTTTTCATTATGTCACCTGGCAGCAATAAGATAGAGCGAAATTATATAAGCACCTTAAGATTACCTTCATGCTCGAATGTTAGACAGTTTTCTCAGTTAACATTACTATTTTTGAGAGTGACTTCACCCATCTACTGACAAATTAGCGAATTCATATACAGTTTGATATACTGGTACGATGTACCATAAATATCTGGTGGCAATGTGAAACGCTTGACCTCTTTTATTCTTCTTTTATTTATTGCTGGTTGCGATAAGCAACTTGACGTTTCGACACCTGAACAGCAACAAGTTGTTCGGAGTGTGAAATTTCTAGAAGCCGTTTTTGACTCGCACACGCAATATCGAGAGCTTACCGGTGTTGTTAAAAGCGCACAAACTTCTCCGATAAGCTTTAAAGTCAACGGTACTGTTAGCCATGTGTTAGTAGCGAAAGGGCAAAAAGTTGAACAGGGGCTGGTGCTTGCACAGCTAGAAACCAACGACTTGATTCTTGCACTTAAAAAATCTCAAGCTTCGTTTGGGGCATCAAAAGCGGCTCGGCTTCAAGCAGAAGATAAGTATCGCCGCTCGGCTACGCTAAATGAAAAAGGGTTTGTCTCTGATTCTGAACTAAATAGTATAAAAGCGGATTTCGATGCTAAGCAGCAGCAAGAGAACTTAGCTCAAACCGATCTCGCGAATGCAAAGCTCAATTTAGAAAGAGCAAAACTTTATGCACCGTTCGCCGGACAAATTAGCCAAGTATTCATAGACAGCTTCACTAAAGTGAACTCCGGACAAAAAATCATAGAACTCGTAAACGACTTTGCCTACGAAGTAGACTTTTTAGTGCCTGAGTCTCTTATCCAAGAGTTTTCATTTGGTGAAAAGGTACAGGTGAAAGTTCCGGCTTTAAATGACACTATTTTCCTTGGTCAAATTTCAGAAATTGGCGCAGTAGTCCAAAAAGGAAATGCTTACGCAGTTACTTTATTGCTTGAAGAACCGACTCCTAGCCTAAGAAATGGTATGTCCGCGAATATTCAATTTAACATTGGCTCAACGAGCCAGGATGTTGTTTTACTTCCTTTGGATGCGTTCGACTTTAGCGACCGTTCGCATCACGGAAGCGAGAATAGTGCTGCCATCTATGTTGTACAACCAGACACAATGACATTAGAAAAACGTTATGTTGAAACGAAGCGTAATATCAACAGCAAAGTCGTTGTTTTGAACAATTTGAATGAAGGCGAATGGGTGGTAACTGCAGGTGTACCGTACCTTTATGAAGGTCAACAAGTCACGCTGTGGCAAGGGCTATAAGGTAAACCGGCATGCATAAAATAACCGAACTTGCCCTCAAGCATCAGCGTTTCACTCAAGTATTTCTAGTGATGTTACTACTACTTGGGATTAGCACATTTAAGAACGCTCCAAGTAAAGAAGACCCGGAAATATTAATTCGAAGTGCCGTTGTCGTCGCGCAGTTTCCCGGCATGTCGCCGGATAGAATAGAGAACTTTATAACTAAACCTCTAGAGAGAGAAATAAAGCAAATACCAGAAGTCACCGAAATCAAATCATGGTCGCGCACTGGCGTCTCTCAAATTACAGTGACAGTGCATGATAAATATTTTGATTTGCAACCGATTTGGGACTCCTTGCGAAATAGAATGGATAGTATCAAGCCTCAGTTACCTGAAGGTACTGTTGGTCCAATGGTTAACGATGAATTTGGCCGTGTCTATTCAGCAACGATCGCGTTAACGGGCGAAGGATTTGAAGAGCGAGAGCTTAAGAAAACAGCCGAAGAGCTTCAAGACAGGCTAAGTAGTGTTGAGACGGTTTCTCAAGTCGAACTATATGGGGTAAATGAAGAGCGCATTTGGATAAAGGCGAAAAATGGCGCATTGGAAAATGAAAAGTTTCAATTTCGACAAATCGTTAGTTCACTTCAAGCGCGCAATGTTGTTTTACCCGGCGGCAACATTCAAACAGACACGCTTCAAGTCGAGATAGAACCGACAGGTAACTTTAATACAGTAGAAGAGATCCTCGACCTAGATTTAAAAGAAAGAGAATCAGGCAATAACGTTTACTTGAGAGACCTTGCTGACGTAGAACGAGGTTATGAAGATCCATTTAATACCCCTGTCTATTTTAACGGGAAGCGCAGCATTATTATTGCGGCATCAATGTCTTCAGGCAGTCAAAGTGATCGCTTTGGCCAAAAAATCCTAGATTTTATTGAACAAAGTGAAGCGCAGCTTCCTGTTGGAATGAAGTTGGAACTTGCGACATTTCAACCCCAGAAAGTAGACCAATCCGTAAGCTCGGCAACGTCAAATTTGATGCAAACTATTGCCGTTGTGCTTGCGGTCGTAATGGTGTTTTTGGGCCTACGAATGGGGCTCATAGTCGGAAGCATTGTACCTCTCACTATCTTGATGACTGTTGTCGGCATGTCGCTGTGGGGAGTTGAACTCCAGCGAATGTCCATCGCCGCAATTATCATTTCACTCGGTCTATTGGTTGATAATGGAATCGTGATTGCTGAGTTTATTAAGAGCAAAATAAGCGAAGGTGTCAATCGAGTTGATGCGGCAATTATGGCTTCTAAGTCAATGGCCACCCCACTTCTGACTTCATCGCTAACTACAATTTTGGCGTTTATGCCTTTGCTTTTGGCCCAAGATGTTACTGGTGAATACTTGAGGTCGCTATCTCAAGTAATTACTGTGGCGCTACTCTCTTCTTGGTTCTTATGTCTGTTTGCCACACCTGTAATGTGCGTTTGGTTCATTAAACCGGATTTTAAGGCGAAGACAAATCACAAAGAGCCTAGATTTAAAAACACATATAGAAAAATCATTCACACGCTTTTGGGCGCAAGGCTAATTACTCTAGCAACCGTGATATCAATATTTGCGATCGCCTTGTATGGGTTCAAGTTTGTGACTGTGCAATTCATGCCGGGTTCAGAGCGTAATCAGTATCTGGTATTTGTTGACTTACCGGCAGGCTCAAGAGTGGAAGAAACCGATCGGGTCACTTCTAGATTGAACCAGTGGTTGTTAGATAAGGACATCAACCAGGAAGTAACGAGTACGGTAAGGTATGTGGGAGATGGCGGGCCAAGGTTTTTTCTAGCACTATCTCCAGTCGACCGAGCACCGAATCGCGCCTTTATGGTTGTCAACACAACCGATTTTGACGCAGCGGCAGAAATGGTAAGAAAAACCAATCAATTCATCATTGAGCAATTACCAGAGGCAAGCGGTCAAGCTAAGCGCATGTGGCTGGGCGGAACCGAGCTAGGTTTGGTCGAATATCAAGTCGCAGGAAAAGAGATAGAGGTAATACAAAATATTGCCCACGAAATTGAAGTTGCGCTTAGAAAAGTGCCTGGAGCGGTAGGAGTGGCGAACGACTGGGAAAACAACGTACCTAAGTTGATTCTCAACATAGATCAAGCCCAAGCGTTGCGTGCAGGTGTTACTAGCCGTGATATCGCAACAAGTTTAGATAGCTATTTGCGTGGCAATCAGGTCACCAGTTTCCGTGATGATGAAGATGTGATTCCGGTATTGGTTAGTGCTTCAGATAAAGAAAAAGTCCTCGATAGGTTGTTCACCACTCAAATTGTCGCATCTGGCAGTGGCGAGGCGTTACCTTTGATTCAATTTGCCACGATAGAGGCAACGAGCGAGCCTTCGGTAATCCGCCGTCATAATCTGGAGCGAACGGTAACGATCAGCGTTAAGCATGAAAGTCTGCAAGCCAGTGAACTCAATAAGTTGGTGCAGCCGACGCTTGATAATATCCAGATCCCGCCCGGTTACGACATCACGTTAGGGGGCGAACTTAAAGGGGCAAGCAAAGCGAATGGCGCTCTTTTTGGTTATTTGCCTCAGTGTTTTGGCGTGATGATTTTACTATTGCTGCTGCAGTTTAATTCAATCCGTCGCCCAGCGATTATCTTACTCACGATACCGCTGTCGCTGATTGGTGCGGTGAGTGGTTTGTTGATAATGGATGCGTATTTCACGTTCCCTGCGATGCTGGGTATTTTTAGTTTGGCAGGCATTATTATCAATAACGGTATCGTGTTAATTGATTGTATTGAACAAAATAGAGAGCAGGGGATTGCGATAAAAGAAGCGATTGTTGAAGCTTGCGTGACTCGTTTGCGTCCGATTGTCATGACGACACTCACTACAATCTTAGGCTTGATCCCGCTCGCCATCTCTGGCGGTGAGTTTTGGTATTCAATGTCGATAGTGATGATTTTTGGTATGGCTGTGGGGACGTTACTTACTTTAGGTGTAGTACCAGTTTTGTATAGCTTGTTCTTTAAAGAACCAAAAGTTCAAAACCAAGTCGCTGCTCAATTTTGATCGTTGATATAAAAAAGAGGACTCAATAGAGTCCTCTTTTTCTTAGAATATCTTAAGCTGTACGGTAGCGCTTTAAGGTACTCGATAGTGATTGTGATGCCTTTGTGAGGTTTGATACTCCAGTAGAGGAGTCCCTTGCTACATCTCGGATGGTGTTAGATTGATTTCTGATGTCATTGAGCTCGGCTGCAATGCTGTTCGCGACGTTACTTTGTTCATCAGCAGAAGTGGCAATCTGAATACTCATATCCATCAACGATCGAGCGGAGTCTGCTATTGAAGTAACATCTGAACCAATGTCTGCAATTAAATCGCTACTGGTTTGCGCTTGATGAACAGTTTCATTCGTTATGTTGGCAATGGTTTGGCTTTCGCTCTGAAGTTTTTCAATCATCGATTGGATTTCAACCGTTGCTGATTGAGTGCGGCTTGCCAACGTACGTACTTCATCTGCTACCACAGCAAACCCACGCCCTTGTTCTCCGGCTCGAGCAGCTTCAATCGCCGCGTTCAAGGCCAACAAGTTGGTTTGCTCTGAAATCGCATTAATCGTTGTGATGACATCATTAATCTGGCTAGTATTTTCATTGAGCGTAGTAACAGAAGCCGACGTTTGTTCGATGTAGGAGGATAGGGTGTTGATCTCTGAAATCGCCTTTTGCACTTTCGCATGGCTCGTATCAATATGCTGAGTATCTTCTTCAGTTTGAGCGGTTGCTCGTTGAGATATCCCAGAGACTTCTTGAGCTGACGCCGTCATTTGATCCATTGCTGTAGCAACTGAATCAAGTGAAGCATGTTGGCTTGAAATTTGTTGCTCGCTCAACTTCATCTCTTTTTCGAATGAAGCAGAAGTTTCGCTTAGTGTATTGGCGTTTGAGTTTACGTTGTTGATAAGTTCGCTCAGGGTGTCCATCGATTTATCTAAAGCACAACCAATCGTACCGAATTCATCACGACCTGGATGAAACCCTAAGCGAGAGGTTAGATCACCTTCACCAATCTTTTCAGTTGTTGTGTATAACACCCAAAGAGCGCCGCCTAAGAAAGTTGCAACCCAATAAACAAACACGCCAAACGGAATTGCCCAAAGGTAAGTAAGCAAGAATGAGTACAGTGCCGCTTGTTTTTGTTCGTCAAGATCGGTTGCTCTAGTCGAAAGAGTGTAGTGTTGGCCATCTTTTGCTTGCGCAGAGACTGAAACTGTCCCGTTACTGATCTTGGAAGGAGTGGATGATACCGCTTTTCTAAGTAGAGGATGTTGTTCTGGGGATACGCCTTCAACGCTTAAAATACCGGAAAGTTGATATTCGGCATTTTTGATAGCGTGTTGTTGGATTTGCTCTACCGTTCCAAAGTAACGAGCCCCAGCAACGAAAGTAATAGCGGTAACAAAAAGCAGGAAAATGACCCACATTTTGTCGTTGATAGACATTTTAATGAACAAACGATCTATCGTTCTAAATTGGACTTCTTTCATGTTTACCCCTTGAAAGTTTATATAATTGGCACTTTATATAACGTCAACCAATAAAAATGAGACAAGGGGCAATAAAATGTGAAAAAGACAGTAACTAAGTTTTAATAAATGTGACAGCGATCAGTGGTCATATCACTAACCGAGCGATGGGATTAGTCCCATTGAAATTAGAACCTGACACCCAATAATCAGTATTCCAATCCCTCCAGTTAAAAACAACGCTTGGTGGCCGCCACGTACTTGGTAAGCCGCTTGATCATCAATATTGTGTGTTTCAAATGGTTGAGTTCTCACTTTGTAGACCATCAACGCAGGTAGCAGAACAGCGAGAATAGCCAACGCAATCGCGGCATAACCAAGAGCCATGATAAAGCCTTGTGGGTAAAACAGAGCGAAACCTAATGGTGGAATGAAGGTAATTAACGCCGTTTTAAATCGCTTAGACGTTCCTAAACGCTCGCTAAGTGAGTCGCCCATGAATTCAAACAAACCTAAGCTAACACCGATGAATGAAGTCAGTAGTGCAAGATCAGCAAAGACACCGACAATATGGCTTAAGTTAGATACTTGAACGGTTTCCGACAATGAAACTAAAAGTGAACCTAAGCTAGAATCCAATAACAATTGCTCTTGGCTAACAACGCCAAGTGTTACTGATTGCCAGAAGACATAAATGATCAATGGAAGAGCCGAACCAACGAGCATTACTTTGCGCAATGAACGCACATCGCCGTCTAGGTATTTTACGATCGATGGGATGCTTCCATGGAAACCGAAAGACGTAAAAACAACAGGGATTGCAGAGACAATTAGCCCTTGGTGCAGAGGCATAGTTAGCAGATATTGTGAAGTAATGTTAGGCGCAAGGAAGCTCAGTACTAATACCATCGCAATCAGCTTACATGTGAAAAGAACACGATTCACTTTATCAACACTATGAGTACCAATCGCGACTACAATTCCGACTAGTAAGGTAAATAGGATTGTGGTCGTCGTGCCGTTTAACTCTAAGCCAGCTAAGTCGCTAATTCTTTGATTGAATTGTGCACCACCACCTGCGATATAAGCAGCACACAGCGCATAGAATAGGAACATGACTGCGAAGCTCGCGACAAACTTACCTTTTGTCCCCAAAATCTTTTCCGCTAAGGTATGTAACGTTGCACTGCTATCGGCATATTGATGAAGCTCTACCATTAAAAGTGCGGTAAATGCCATTAGAATCCATAAGCCAAACATAACAAATAATGATGTAGTGAAGCCTATTCCAGCGGATGCAAGAGGGAGGGCGAGCATTCCAGCACCAATGGTGGTACCGGCTATGATCAAAGTACTTCCAAAAACCTTTGATTTTGACATGTGTATATAATTCTTTACGTTGTTGGGTTAGTTTAGTGTTAATCGTTGCTAATTGAGTATATTTGCAACGTTACTCACTGCTTAATGGGCATTTTGCTTAACAATAATCTCAAAATCAACCTAATGTTTAATATTTTATACGAAAGATGTATTTAATAATTTACACATGCTTTTTGGAGTTAAGTGAAGTTAGATAGCAAACGTTTACTTATGACATCGGTCATAGATGCGAGTTGAACACCTTTATTTATGACATCAAATTGTCATATACAGTAGGTACTAATGACATATTACCAATTGGATTTCACACGATTTGGATACTTAGTTTTATAAAGGAATAGAGAGGTCTATATGAGTGACCAATACGCTAACGAAGAAAACCTTGAACTGCTCGACGCTATAGAAATCGGTTTTAACTTAGCAGAGTACGAGCAATTGGCATCAGCCGAGATTCAAGAAATATCCATTGCTAACGAATAACCCGTCATCGTCGTATTAGCGATCACAAACCTCATTAAAGTAAGCTATGATTCACCGTACTTACGCAACTTTAATGAGGTTAAATGAATTATCTTGCCCACTTACATATCGCCCAACACTGCAATAGCAACCTTGCAGGCAACCTATTGGGAGATTTTGTTAAAGGTGACCCCCAAAAACATTTCACTTCTGACTTAAGCAACGGTATTAAGTTGCATCGGTTTGTCGACCGTTACACCGACTCACATCCCATAGCTAAGCAATGTAAATCTCTATTTTCTGATGAAATTCGCCGCTTTTCGCCAATAGCATTAGATGTATTTTGGGATCATTTTTTGGCAAAACACTGGAGTCAGTTTCACGATGTTGAGTTGGCTGAATTTTGCGTTCGAAGTCATCAGACAATAGAGCATCAAATGGAGCCACATTGGCCTGACAAATTTAAGTTTGTTCATAACAAAATGTGGCATGGCCGTTGGCTAGAAAGCTACCAACACATCGATTCAATCAAGCTTGTACTGACTAGGATGGCTCAAAGAAGGCCGAGGCTCTCACCGCTAGAATCTTGTTATCCAGTACTTGAGCAAGAGTACGAATTGCTACAACGTCACTTTTTTGATTTATACCCAGATATTTTAAAGAGCGCAGACCAATTCAATCGACAAAATAGTGCCTGATTTAGCTAGGTTTGCTACAATCCGCGCCTATTCAAAATTGAGCTTTAAAAACTATGTCAGATTCCATCAAACCTTTTAATCAACTTGGCTTATCCAGTCAGTTACTTGAAACATTGTCCGAGCTAAATTTCACCAAACCGACAAGTGTTCAAGAACAAGCGATACCTCTGGTGTTAGAAGGTAAAGATGTTTTGGCTGGCGCACAAACAGGTACTGGTAAAACCGCTGCATTTGGCTTGCCTATGATTCAACGTTTATTAGAGTCAAAAGACAATGTTATCCCAAATCCAAAACTGGTTAGAGCTTTGGTTCTGGTTCCTACTCGAGAGCTAGCGCAGCAAGTGTTTGATAACTTGGTGAGCTACGCCAAAGGAACAGAACTGAAAATCGTTGTTGCTTACGGCGGTACTAGTATGAAGGTTCAAACGGATAACTTAAGACAGGGCGCGGATATTTTGGTGGCAACGCCTGGGCGCCTCATCGATCATATGTTCACTAAGAACATCATGCTTAGCCAAACAGAAACCCTAGTACTCGATGAAGCCGACCGAATGCTAGACATGGGTTTTATGCCTGACATCAAGCGCATCCTTAAGCGCATGAACGAAGCTCGTCAAACGCTGTTCTTTTCTGCGACATTCGACACCAAAATCAAGTCAATCGCACACCGAATGATGGAATCACCAGAAGAGATTCAGGTGACTCCAACAAACAGTACAGCAGAAACCGTGACTCAAATAGTTTACCCGGTTGATAAAAAGCGTAAGAGTGAGCTATTGGCTTACCTTATTGGTTCGAAGAACTGGCAGCAAGTGCTGGTCTTTACGAAAACCAAGCAAGGTACAGATGCATTGGTGAAAGAACTTAAGCTTGATGGAATCAAAGCGGCATCCATTAATGGCGATAAAAGCCAAGGTGCTCGCCAGAAAGCGCTAGACGATTTTAAGTCAGGAAAAGTTAGGGCATTGATCGCAACTGACGTAGCGGCGCGTGGTTTGGATATTCAGCAACTCGAGCAAGTTGTTAACTTTGATATGCCTTACAAAGCAGAAGACTATGTGCACCGAATTGGTCGTACTGGACGTGCAGGTAACTCAGGCCTTGCCGTATCTTTAATGAGCCGCGACGAGGAGTATCTATTAGAGGCAATTGAAGCTTTGCTCGATAAACGCTTGCCACAAGAATGGTTAACAGGGTTTGAACCAAGCTTGGTTGAAGAAGTGGACACCGATCGCTCACCAAGACGAAAAGGTCGCTCCGCAGACAAAAGAAAGATGAAAGCGAAGCTAAAAATTCATCAAGGCCGCGGCCAGTCGAAAAGAAGATAACTAAGAAAAAGCGGACTAACAGTCCGCTTCTTTATTGCATTTCCATTCACACTCAACGTCGTAAACTAACTCTTCAAGTGTTTTAGGGTGTAGTGCCCACTCTTCAGAAATCGTAAACGTATGAATCATTTGCTTATTGAACATTTCCCAGTGCTTCATAATACAGACGTCTAAGTCATCCGTTTCAGAGCTCCACGTATCTTTTAAGAAAGGCGTCATGCACACGGCTGCATTGGCATACATGATCATCTGCCACTTAATCTCGTAGATATTAATCGCTTTTTCTGGGTATTCATTATTATATCGATCGGCCAATTCGTTGATAATCGCCTCAACATCACCAACTTGATCGATAAAGTAGTCGAACAGTGCATCTTCTTGACGGACCGCATCGGCGATAAGTTGCATTGGACGCTTGGTATGAATCATGTTTGAAAATAAGCGCATCACGAACAAATAAAGCGACACATTTGGAGTGACGCCTTTGGGCAATTCCGTAACGATATGTGCAATGTATTTTTGAAAGTAAACGTGCAGATTATCGCTAATGCTATGCCATATCTTTTCTTTACTACCAAAATGGTGACGAATTAAGCTGTGTGAAACACCGGCTTTCTCACTTATGTTTCTCAGTGAAACCCTTTCATAGCCAAGATCGCAAAACATACTTGCCGCAACGGAAAGTATTTGGTACTTCGTTTCTTCCGCGGCCTTAGCGCTTCTTCTGCCTTGTTTTTTTTCTGTCATATCAACCTTTGAATCAAACTCAGATCGTTTTTACCAGATTCTACACTCTTTTTGTCAGAATAAAAAATACTGTACACGTGGAAAGTAAATGTTGTGCAAATTTTCAAAATGCATATACTGCACATCTGTGTAGTAAATAATAATTACAAATTGGAGATTTGCAATGAAACCTTCGTTGTCTATCAAATGGATATTTTCCGTTGCTGCAGTGCTTGCGCTCACAAGCACTCTAAGTGGCTTTAATAAAGTACAGTCGGAAGAAACAGACTTAGTGATTAAGCCAGTAAAAACGATTCAAGTACCAGAATTAGCAGAACTAAACTACGACAGTTTTATTGCTAATATCGATGCGACTGAGCGTGCTTCGCTGTCTTTCCAAGTGTCTGGGGAAGTTGAATTGATTCCTGTGCGTATGGGGCAAGAAGTTAGAAAAGGTGAGTTACTGGCAAAGCTAGATCCGACTGACTACCAAGTAGCGATGGATGCAGCAAAGGCTCAATATGAACTGTCTAAATCTCAATATGAACGTTCAAAAGAACTCTTTAGTAAAAAGCTCATCAGCACAGACAGCCACGACCAAGCAAAAAATGCTTACACAGCGGCTGACGTTGCATACCAACAAGCAGCAACCAATTTAGGCTATACCAAATTGTATGCGCCCTATGACGGCGTGGTTTCAATGGTGTTCAGCAAACAATCGCAAATCGTAGCGGACAAACAAACAGTATTAAATATTGTTGATGACAAGCAAATGGATGCGACGTTTTCGATCCCCGTTTCGAAGCTGCAAACTCAAACGCTCAATGAGCTGAGCGGCTCGACCATGTGGGTCGTCATGGATAGCCATCAAAGCATTCAGATCCCAGCAGTTTTTAAGGAAATTTCTACACAGCCAAACCAAGACACAAATAGCTATCAAGCGATCGTATCAATCGATCAAGTTGATGGAATCAACTTGCTGCCAGGTATGACTGCGCAGGTAAACATCTCGAGACCTAACCAAGACCTTGGACTGGTTTTGACAGAATCGGCTTGGATCAATAAATCCGAAACTGAAGGCGAACTGTGGATGTTACAACCTAACGACTTAACCGTATCAAAAATTAAAGTTTCACTTAACCAAGAAGGGCAAGTGATAGGAGGCGTATCCGCTGGAGATCAATTAGTCGTTGCAGGTGCAAATACATTAGTAGAAGGACAAAAGGTGACAACATGGAAACGCGAGGGGGGAATCTAATGAAGCTAACTCAAATATCCCTTGTTCTTAGCTCACTTCTGGTATTGCAAGCGTGTAATTCTGATATCCAACATCGCGAGTCGGCACCGTTGACCGTTTCTACCTATCAAGTTGGCGAACCTGAAGTAAATCAAATAAGAAAATTTAATGGCCAAGTTATGCCTGCAGAATTGACTCCTTTGGCTTTCAGGCTTGCGGGGGAACTCAAACAGGTGCTGGTGGAGTCGGGTGACAATGTCACAAAAGATCAGGTTATTGCGCAATTAGTCGACACCAAATTGCAGCAAGAGTTGATAGATGCAAAATCTAGCTATGAATTAGCAGACAAACAGTTGAAACGTGCAAAAGAGCTGTATCTGAGCAATATGGTTTCTAAAGCAGAATTAGACGAACTCAACGCTAACTTCACACTTTCAAAAGTTAACCTGAAGAAAGCGTCACTGGATGTTGAATACACGAAACTCAAAGCGCCGTTCAGTGGAATAGTGTCTGATGTTGATAAGAAAAATTTTGAAAATATTGCGCCAGGAGAAACGGTTCTCAGCATATACGACAATTCAAAAGTATATGTACGAGTCAATGTCTCAGACACCGTACTTGCGGGGTTTAACCCGGATATTAAGTCTGATCGTTATAAGCCTTTAGCGCATTTTTCAGGTCAAGAAGAAGAGTTCCAACTTGAATACCTAGAACACACTAGTGAGTTACATCCTGAGTCAAAGACGTATGAGTTTTGGTTGAAAATGGCTCAATTGGCAAAACCAGTACTTCCGGGTACAAGTGTGACGGTTTATGTCGATATGGCCCAAGCAGGATTAAGTGAAGTGCGCGGTTTCAAAGTACCGATGACTACGCTTGAAGCGGGTCAAAAGCAAGGTCAGTTCCACGTATGGAAAGTAGCTGAAGGTAAGGCGCTGAAAACCCCGGTTCAAGTTGACCAAATTACTGGCAAAGGAGCATTAGTCTCTTTAGGGCTTAATCAAGGTGACACGTTAGCAAACTCAAATTTAAGAAAGTTACGTGAAGGTATGGAAATTAACGGAGCTGCACAATGAATATCGCTGAGTACTCAATCAAAAACAAAGTAATCAGCTGGCTGTTTTTAGTCATCTTAACGATTGGA